>Ga0335084_10000109_pt1 | contig 56394 bp, 44 predicted proteins | sample Lox_Sample_44_FD_206721 | JGI IMG/M metagenome (GOLD analysis project Ga0335084, IMG submission 206721) | Soil microbial communities from Loxahatchee National Wildlife Refuge, Florida, United States - Lox_Sample_4.4 | ecosystem: Environmental > Terrestrial > Soil > Wetlands | place: USA...
ATCGCCGGACTCCGGCATCAGCGCGTCGAGCTCGATGACGTTGTAGAGCAGAGTGCCGTCGGCATCGACGACGAGTGGCCCGGTGACGTAGCGGTTGGGGTTGCTGTCGGTGAACGGGTTCACGGCCCGGAGGACGACGAGCTGCCGATCCAGGCGGAGCACCGTCCCCGAGCCGGCGGGCACCCAGACCACCTGGTCGTGGACCGCGGGCTGGAACACGGGTTCCCATCCGGCCACCACCGACGCCGGCGGCGGCTTCCAGCTGCTGCCGAAGCTCTGCTTGGGCACCAGGGCACCGGACTCCCAGGCCAGATGCTTCACCGTCCAGACCTGCTGGTCCCAGGCGTCGAACCCGCACGGATCCGGGTTGCCCAGGTTTCCCGGAGGGCTGCAGCTCACGTACACGCCGGACTTCACCGCCATGTAGAGGTCGTCCCCGACCACCAGCGGCGAGGCGTAGTGGACGAACAGGCCGTCGCGGCCGAAGAGCCCCGCGGCCTCCTCGACTTCCTGTGGCACGAAGGGATCGAAGGTGACGGTCGCCAGCGCGGTCCCGAATCCCTGTGCCGCGACGCACGCCTGTCCGGTGTGCGCCCAGTTCTGTCCCCATTGCGGCCAGTCGCAGCCGGCGTCTGCCCGCAGTGGATCGGAGAGGAACGGGAGCGGCTGGCCGGCGTCGTTGTCGCCCGGACCGTCCGAGCAGGCGGGCATGGTGAGCGCGATCAGCGCGGCGACGGTGAGGAGGGTCTTCATGGAGGGAATCCCCCGGAGTTCCCCTCGGCCTCCCGGGGAAGGCACAGTTCCGCCCGGCAGGGCCCGATCCGTCAAGCGGGAGGCCGGGAGTGGCATCCGGCCTGTCCCGGTTGTAACCCAAGCGGTGCCCTGCGCGTCTCCCGGGGAGGAAGCCCCCATGCCCAAGCCCGAGACCCCCGAGCCGCCCTCCCGCGAGGTCACCCCCGAACCGCTCTACCTCCGCCGGCGCGAGTTCCTGAAGAACGCCGGGCTGGGCGTGCTGACCGCCGCCGCGACCGGCGCCGGGCTGGTGGCGCTGACCCAGGGTGGGCCGGGGCTCTCTCGATCTGGACGAAAGGGGAAGCCCGCGCCAGAGCCGGCGCCGCTCCAGGTGCTCGGACGGTACAGCACCGACGAGAAGCCCACCCGCTACGAGGACGTCACCCACTACAACAACTTCTACGAGTTCGGGACCGACAAGACCGACCCTGCGGCCAACGCCGGGAAGCTGAAGACCCGTCCGTGGACGGTGACGGTGGACGGGCTGGTGAAGAAGCCGCTCAGTGTCGACATCGACGAGCTGCTGAAGTGGTTCCCGCTCGAGGAGCGGGTCTACCGGATGCGCTGCGTGGAGGCGTGGAGCATGGTCATCCCCTGGCTCGGCTTCCCGCTCGGGGACTTCATCAAGCGCGTCGAGCCGCTCGGCTCGGCGAAGTACGTCGCCTTCCAGACCCTGCTCGACCCGCAGCAGCTGCCGCTGCAACGCAGCCACATCCTCGAGTGGCCGTACGTCGAGGGTCTCCGGATGGACGAGGCCACCCAGCCGCTGACATTGCTGGCCGCCGGGCTCTACGGGAAGGCGCTGCCCAACCAGAACGGCGCACCGCTGCGGCTGGTGGTGCCCTGGAAGTACGGCTTCAAGGGCATCAAGAGCATCGTGAAGATCAGCTTCGTCGAGAAGCAGCCGCCCACCACCTGGTCGCTGGAGGGCCCGAGCGAGTACGGCTTCTACGCCAACGTGAACCCCGCGGTGTCCCACCCCCGCTGGAGCCAGGCCACCGAGCGCCGCATCGGCGAGTTCGAGCGCCGCAAGACGCTGCCCTTCAACGGCTACGGCGACGAGGTGGCAAGGCTCTACGCCGGCCTGGACCCGAAGACGCTCTACTGACCGATGGCCTCCCGTCGCCCGCCACTGCCCTGGTTGAAGCCCGGCGTCTTCGCCGGGGGGCTGATCCCCCTCTGGGTGCTGGGCTGGCGCGCCGCCCACCGGACGCTCGGGGCCGATGCCATCGCCGTGGCGCTGAACCAGCTCGGCTACCTGGCGCTGGTGTTTCTCGTCTCCTCGCTGGCCTGCACCCCGCTGAAGATCCTCACCGGCTGGACCTGGCCGATCCGCATCCGGCGCATGCTGGGGCTGTTCGCGGCCTTCTACGCCGCGCTCCACCTCACGACCTACGTGGGCATCGACCAGCAGCTCGACTGGCCGGTGCTCTGGGAGGACGTGACGCAGCGGAAGTTCATGATCGTCGGGTTCCTGGCCTTCCTGACGCTCCTGCCGCTCGTCTGGACCAGCACCGACGCCTCGGTGCGGCGGCTCGGTTTCCAGCGGTGGAAGGCGTTGCACCGGCTGTCCTACGCCGCCGGGGTGCTCGCGGTCGTGCACTTCGTCTGGCGGGTCAAGTCCGACGTCCGGGTGCCGCTCACCTGGGCGGCCATCCTCGGGGCGCTCTTCCTGGTGCGGATCGCCGACGCGGTCCGGATGCGCCGCCGGAAGCGCGCCCGGGACGTGGTGACCGCACGCTCGGTGGATCTGGGCACGCCGGGTTGAGCCCCGGGTCCAGGGTTGTGCCACGATCGCCTCCGGCGGAGGTCCGGCCGATGAGCGACGATCGCGGTGGTTCACTTCTCGACTGGCAGTGGTCGCTCTACCCGGCCGGACACCGATCTCCTGGTGCACGCGCTCACCGTCCCCCTCTTCCAGATGGGCACCTTGACGCTGTTGACCGCGCCCTTCGTGAGCGGCTGGCTGGCGGCGCTGGGCTTCGGCGCGATGGCGGCAGCGATGGCGATGCAGGGCCGGACGCATCGGCTGGAACGCACCGCTCCGGTTCCCTTCCGCGGGCCGGGTGACGTCGTGGCAAGGATCTTCGCCGAGCAGTGGATGACCTTCCCCCGCTACGTGGCGAGCGGCGAGTTCGGTCGCGCCTGGCGAGCCGCCGCGGCCCCGGGCGTGGGGAGCGGCCGCTCGGAAGGCTGAGCGAGTCCAGGGCGATTGCTCGAGGCCTCATCTGAACTTATGTTCAGTCACATGGAACGGACCGAGCTCCTGGCCATGGTGAAGCGCCTCGGCGCCGAGTTCCGGAAGCGCGGAATGCACGGGCACCTCGCCCCGCTGAGGCTCTACTGGCTCGCCCTCCGGCACGATCTGGTCCAACCCGAGCGCCACGGCCTCCAGGTGCAGCTCTCGGAGGAGATGGTGGTGGAGTGGTTCAAGCTGCTTCGCCTCCCCCCGTACGAACGCGCCTACCCGGTGCAGCCGCCGGGCGCGCGGTGCCCGCAGTGTCCTGGGGGCGAGGGCCCCACCGTCGAGGTGGTCACCGAGCGGACCTTCCCCGAGGGCCGCAAGGTCGCCTGCCTCGCCTGCCGGGCCGCCTGGCTCGAGCTCGAGCCGTCCACCCGCATGGGCCGCGGCTCGGATGCCGGGAGGAAGAAGCTGTCCTAGGGTCCGGCGCCGCATGGCGCGGTCGAGACGGGTGGCGGTGGTCGGCGCGGGGCACAACGCGCTGGTCTGCGCGTGCTACCTGGCGAAGGCCGGCCACCGGGTCTCGGTGTTCGAGCGGAGCCGGCAGGTGGGCGGCGCGGTGTGCACCGAGGAGCTCTTCCCAGGCTTCCTCTACGACGTGGGCAGCTCGGCCCACATCATGATCCACGCCACGCCCATCCTCGACGAGCTGCAGCTCGCGCGGTACGGGCTGGAGTACCTCGACATGGACCCCTGGGCGTACTATCCGACGCCCGACGGGCCGCACCTCGCCTTCTACCGGGACGTCGACCGGACCTGTGCCTCCATCGCGCGGGTGAGCGGCGAGGACGCCGAGGCCTATCGCCGCTTCGTGCGCGACTGGACCCCGCTCGCCGAGGCGACCTTCAAGGTGTTCCAGGAGCCACCGACGCCGATGGCGGTCGGCCGGCGCTTCGTCACCGTGCCGGGGCCGCGCAAGCCGATGGGCGCCGGGCTCCAGGAGATTCTCCAGAGCTACGGGGACGTCATCGAGCGCCGGTTCCGCTCTGCGCCGGTGCGCACGGCGCTGCTCTGGCTCGCCGCGCAGTCGGGCCCGGGGCCTGACGAGCGCGCCTCGGCGCCCTTCGTGGGCTGGCACGCGGTGGTGCATCGCACCGGCGCCAAGCACCCCCGCGGCGGCTCGGGGATGCTCACCCGGGCGCTGGCGAACCGCCTGGCCGCCGACGGCGGAACGGTGCGGACCGAGGCGACGGTCGAGCGCATCGACGTGAGTGGCGGGAAGGTCCGTGGCCTCACCCTCGCCGGCGGTGAACGGGTGGAGGCGGACCTGGTGGTGTCCGGCGCGCACGTGCGCACGACGCTGCTTCAGCTGCTCGGCGCCGAGCATCTCCCGGCGGAGGTTGGCGAGGAGGTCGCGGCGACGCGGGTGGGCAATGGGTTCGGAATGGCCGTTCGCTGCGCGACCGAGGTGCTGCCGGACTACCTCGGTGAGCCCTCCGGAGCGCCGGCCGACCGGCACATGGGGCTGCAGCTCCTCGCCCGCTCCGAGTCCACCGTGCGGCAGGCCTATGCCGAGTACCTCCTGGGCAGGAGCGCCTCGGAGCCCCAGCTCATCGCCATGACCTTCTCCGCCTTCGACCCGGACCTCGCCCCGGCCGGCAAGCACGTCTGTTACCTCTGGAGCCAGTACCACCCCTACGCGCTCTCCGGCGCAGAGACGTGGGACGGCATTCGCGAGCGGGAGGCCGACCGGATCCTCGAGCAGCTCTTTCGCTTCGCGCCCAACATGCGCGGGCGCATCCTCCACCGGCACATCCAGACGCCGCTGGACCTCGAGCGGCGGTTCGGGCTGCTGCACGGAAACGTGATGCACCTGGAGATGTCGCTGGACCAGATGTTCGGGTTCCGGCCGACGCCCTCGCTCTCGCGGTACCGGACGCCGGTGTCCGGGCTCTATCTCACCGGGGCGAGCACGCATCCGGGCGGCGGCGTCTTCGGGGCCTCCGGGCTGGCCTGCGCCCGGACCGTGCTCCGCGACCTCTGAGATGCCGCCATCGCGAAAGGCTGCCATTCGTTGCACCTCTCCCTCCGCTCGGCTACGAGCAGTTCGTGCCTCGGTGGGTGTGTGTCAGCGGTGGAGGCCGCCCTCGCCCGGTCCTCGGCGGCGCGCACCGGCGAGGACGGCCGAGGGGAGCATGAGTCTCTCCTCCGACCTCGACCCGGTCTGCGGAATGCGGGTGGATCCCGAGCACCCCAAGGGCGGGACCGCGACGCAGGCGGAGAAGACGTACGGTTTCTGCAACCCGAGGTGCCGCGAGCGGTTCGTGGCCGACCCCGGGCGTTACCTCGCGCAGCCGACGCAAGCCCTCGGGGCGCGGGACGGGGCTCACCCGGACACGGGGCACCCGCGGTCGGACCACCTCCGGCGCCCTGCGGCCTCCCCGGGCCAGCCCGCCGGCGCGTGGATCTGCCCGATGGACCCGGAGGTCGAGTCGAACCGCTCCGGCCCCTGCCCGAAATGCGGCATGGCGCTCGAGCCGAAGGCGCCGACGGCCGCGACTGCGACGCAGTGGGTGTGCCCGATGCACCCGGAGATCGTCCGCGATGCGCCCGGGGTCTGTCCGATCTGCGGGATGGCGCTCGAGCCCCGCACCGTCTCGCTCGACGAGCCACCGAATCCCGAGCTGGTGGACATGCAGCGCCGGCTCCTGGTGTCCGCCCCCTTCACCGCGGCGCTGCTCGCGGCCGCGATGGGCGAGATGGTCGGCTGGCATCCGCCGAGCTGGATCGGCTGGCTCGAGCTCGTCCTCGCCTCGCCGGTGGTGCTCTGGGCCGGCGCTCCGTTCTTCGCCCGCGGCATCGCCTCCATTCGCAACCGGAGCCCGAACATGTTCACCCTCATCGCGCTCGGGGTGGGCGTGGCGTACGGGTTCAGCCTGGTCGCGGTGCTGGTGCCGGGCTGGTTCCCCGCGACGTTTCGCGACCACGCCGGACGGGTTGGCGTGTACTTCGAGCCCGCCGCGGTCATCGTCACCCTCGTCCTGGTGGGCCAGGTGCTCGAGCTCCGGGCCCGCGCGGCGACCGGAAGCGCCCTGCGGGCCCTCCTGAAGCTCCAGCCCGCGTTCGCCCGTCGGGTCGAGGGAGACGTCGAGCGGGACGTCGCGCTCGCCGAGGTCCGGGTGGGTGACGTCCTCCGCATCCGCCCGGGGGAGAAGGTCCCGGTGGACGGCACGGTCCTCGAGGGCCGCACCAGCGTGGACGAGTCGCTGGTGACCGGCGAGCCGATCCCGGTGGAGAAGGGACCGGCAGACACGCTCATCGGCGGCACCATCAATCGACACGGCAGCGTCCTGATGCGCGCCGAGCGCGTGGGAGCGGACACGCTGCTCTCGGGCATCGTCCGCCTCGTCGGCGAGGCCCAGCGCAGTCGCGCCCCGGCCCAGCGGCTCGCCGATCGCGTCTCGGCCGTCTTCGTCCCGGCGGTGGTGGGCACCGCGGTGGTGACCGGACTCGTCTGGGCGCTCCTCGGCCCCGAGCCGCGACTGGCCCACGCCGTGGTGAACGCGGTGGCGGTGCTGATCATCGCCTGTCCCTGCGCCCTGGGCCTGGCCACGCCGATGGCAGTGATGGTGGGGACGGGGCGTGGGGCCCGGGCCGGGGTGCTGTTCCGGGACGCCACCGCGCTGGAGCGGCTGGAGCGCGCCGACACGCTGGTGGTCGACAAGACCGGGACCCTGACGATGGGCAAGCCGGTGCTGGTGGAGGTGCGCCCGGTCCGGGGCGCGAGGGAGGCGGAGCTCCTCGCCCTGGCTGCGTCGGTCGAGGCTGGCAGTGAGCACCCCCTCGCCGAGGCCATCGTCGGCGGGGCCCGGAGCCGGGGGCTGACCCTCGCGCCGGCCACCGAGTTTCGTGCGGACCCCGGGACGGGTGTGAGTGGCCGCGTGGGTGAGCGCCTGGTGGTCGTCGGACGGGAGCCACCGCCGGAGGTGGCCGACGCCGACGTCGCCGAGCTCCTCGAGGTGGCGCGTGGCTGGCGCGAGCGGGGCCGGACCGTCGCCTTCATCGTCGTCGACGGCCGGGCCGCCGGAGCGCTGGCCGTCGAGGACCCCATCAAGGAGTCGGCCCGCGGGGCCATCGCCGACCTCACCCGCGAGGGCATGCGGGTGGTGATCGCCACCGGGGACCACGCGGCGACCGCGGCGTCCGTCGCCCGCAGCCTCGGCGTCTCCGAGGTGCACGCCGGCGTGCTGCCCGAGGCCAAGGCCGCCCTGATCGCCGAGCTGCAGAAGGCCGGTCAAGTGGTGGCGATGGCCGGTGACGGGGTGAACGACGCGCCCGCTTTGGCCCGGGCCGACGTGGGCATCGCCATGGGCACCGGGACCGACGTGGCGATCCAGAGCGCGGGGGTGACGCTGGTCTCGGGCGACCTCCGCGGCGTCGTTCGCGCGCGCCGGCTCAGCCGGGCCACGGTGCGGAACATCCGGCAGAACCTCGCCTTCGCCTTCGGCTACAACCTCCTCGGCGTCCCGGTTGCGGCCGGCGTGCTCTACCCCTTCCTCGGCTGGCTCCTGAGCCCGATGCTGGCCAGCGCGGCGATGTCGCTGAGCTCGGTCTCGGTCATCGGCAACGCGCTCCGGCTCAGGAACGTGGAGCTGGGGTAGATGGCGACGGAGGGACACCATGAACGACGCAGTGTTCACGACCGTAGCGGCGCTCGATGCCGAGCGCGGTGGCGCTCAGCGCCCGTACCTCGAGTTCCTCCGGGTTCCGGCACTCAGCGCCGGGCTGTACGTCCTCGAGGCCGGGATGGCCGACCTCCAGTCGCCGCACACCGAGGACGAGGTCTACGTCGTCGTGGCCGGGCGCTGCCGCTTTCGCGCCGGCGGGGAGGAGCGGGAGGTCGGACCGGGCTCGGTGCTCTTCGTGCCCGCGGGGCTCGAGCACCGGTTCGTCGACATCGATGAGCGGCTGCAGGCCCTGGTCTTCTTCGGTCCGGCCGAGGGGTCGCGCGCCTGACGGCACTCGCTGGGCCTGCACTCAGCCCTTTCGCGATGCCAGCGGGGCGGCGAGCCGCAGCACCGGCACGCGGCGGATCCGCTGGTCGTACGAGGGGTGGCGAAGCAGAAAGAAGCGGCGTCGGGCGTCGGCATCGCCGGCGAAGGCCGGGTCGCGCAGCCGCTCCTCGAAGGCGGCCCGCAGCGCGGCGTCGCGCGCCAGCTCCGCCTCGGCCCACGGCTCGAGCAGGTACGCCTCGACGTACTCCTGCTGCTGGAAGGCGGCGTTGAACGTGCCCCAGGCGGTGAGCGAGTCGGGACCGGTGGGCTCGAGCAGGTGCGCAGCCAGGGTGGCCCGTGGCTGGGAGATGGGGACCACCAGCGTGCCGCGCGGCAGCTCTTGGGCCCGCGGCGCCGACCACGCGCCCGACGGCTCGAGCCGTTGCCGGCCCTCGTACGGCGCCGGGGTGGGACGGGGGTCGGTCAGCTCGAATGCGGAGACCCGCGCAGTGGTGACGCGGGGCAGCGTCCGGTGCTCGATGCCATGCCGCCCCAGCGCCTCGGCGACCACCCGGGCCCAGCCCGGCGGGATGGCCCACCCGCCCCGCGGCAGCTCCACCCGCTCGGTCGGCAGCAGCCGGCTGCGCAGTGGCACGCGCCAGACCTCGGGCCGGTCGAGGTGAAAGCGCAGGTACGTCCCGCCGGTCACGGGGGAAGGCGCGCGGTCGTAGGCGTAGGCGGGGAACTCGATGGTCTCGGTCTCGTCGCTGGCGGCGAAGGCCAGGTCGAGCGCGGTGGGTGGCTTGCGCGCCGTCTCCTCGTCCAGCCGGCGCATCCGCACCCGCCAGGCCGGCCCGTGCTTGCGGACGGAGGCGAGCGCCGCCGCCAGCACGTCGCGCGTCGTCACCACCCGCGTGCGGTAGTCCTTCCAGCTGTGGGTCTCGACCAGCACCGCCAGCCGGTTCCGGAGCCCCCAGTAGCTGTGGGAGAAGCGCGGCGGATACACGGTCCGGGTGAAGCCCGAGGCCGGATCGTCGTCGCGAACCAGCGAGGGGTAGAAGTCGAGCGGCAGGTGCCCGCCGGCTCGCAGCTCGGCGTGGACCTCCTCCTGGAGTACCCGCGCCATCGCCTGCATCGGCGGCGGGCCCTCGAAGAGCGGTGCCACCAGGAGCGAGACGTCAGGGAGGAAATGCGCGCCGTCGGTGACGTGGAGGTCGAGGAACACCAGTGGGTCCCAGGCCAGGAGCACCGGGAGCAGCGCCCGCATCTCGGGCGAGTCGGCCTTCATCCAGTCGCGGTTGAGGTTCAGGTTCCAGGCGTTGCTGCGCCAGCCCTGTTCGCGGGGTCCGTTCTGGTTGGGGCGGTGATGCGGCGAGGTGTGCTCGTGCCCGTCGACGTTGAAGATGGGGACGAAGACGACGGTGACCTCCCGGAGCACGCCGGGAAGAGCCGTGCCCTCGAGCAGCTCGCGGAGGAGCTGGAACCCGGCGTCCTTGCCGTCGATCTCCCCGGGGTGGATGCCGGCCAGGGCAAACACCACCGGCCTGCCCCGGCGGTGCGCCTTCTCCGGGGTGAGCGTCCCGTCGTCGCTCGCGGCGAGGACCCACAGGGGGCGGCCCTCCGCGCTGGTGCCGAAGCGCTCGGCGCGGACGCGGCCGCGGAAACGGCGGACGAAGGCAGGGGCGAGCGTGTCCACCTCCGCGGCGCGTCCGGTCTCGCCATATTCAGAACGCTCGGCGTGGGTCTCGAGGGGACGGGTCGGTCTGGGCATCGGGCATCGCAGTCTGGACGAGAACCCGGCTAGAGCGGCAGCACAGGTTGCAGCGCTCGCTCGTGCTGCAGCAGCCAGCGCTTGCGTTCCAGCCCCCCGCCGAATCCCGTCAGGCTCCCGTCCGAGCCGATGACCCGGTGGCAGGGAACGACCACCGGCACCGGGTTCTGCCCGTTTGCCGCTCCCACGGCCCGCGTCGCCTTCGGGTCGCCGACCTCCACCGCCAGCCGGCGGTAGCTCCAGGTCGTGCCGGCGGGAATCCGGCGCAGGGTTTGCCAGGTCCGGCGCTGGAACTCGGTGCCGTGCAGCCGGACGGGCACCGGCGCGAGAGCGTCCACCTCGCCGGCGAAGAAGCGACGGAGCGGGCCCGAGACTCCAGCGGGATCGGCCACCGCCACCAGCTCACACCGTCCGAGCACCCTGGCCGCCCACCCCTCCAGCGGCCCCGGTCCGTCGAAGGTGACCGCCACCAGCACCCCGTCCTCGGCCGCCAGCCCCAGCGGCCCGATGGGTGAGTCGACCACCGCCACCTCGAGTCTCCTCACGTCGCACCCTCCGACCACAGCCACAGCGTCGCGTACCCGCGCCACGGCCGCCAGCGCTCGGCGCGCCGTTCCACCTCCCGGGCGCTCGCCAGCCGCCGCCCGCGTCCGAGCGCCCGGCGGAGACCGAGGTCCGCCGCGGGGAGCGCATCGGGGTCGCCGAGGGCGCGCAGGGCGACGATGGATGCGGTCCACGGGCCGATGCCGCGGATGGCCCGCAGTGCGCTCTCCACCTGTGCCAGGGGCCAGCTCCCATCGAGCCGGAGCTCGCCGGAGCACACTGCCCGGGCGAGGGCGCGCACCACCGGCGCACGCAGCCGGAGCCCGGGGATGGTCTCGAGGCGGGCGCAGGCCAGCGTCTCCGGCGTGGGGAAGCCCCGCCACGGTCCACCGGGCAGCGCGGGGAACGGCGCCCCGAACGCCTCCAGCAGCCGACGGGCGACGGTCACCGCGGCCGCGACCGAGATCTGCTGCCCGATGACCGCCCGCACGGCGGTCTCGAACGGGTCCCACGCCCCTGGCACGCGCAATCCTGGCCGTCGGGCGATGGCCCGACGCAGGCGCAGGTCACCGTGGAGGCTCCGGCGGACCGCCGTCAGATCGGTCCGGGTGTCGAACAGGCGCTCGAGCCGTGTCCGGGTCGGCGGGTCCAGGCCGTGCGGCGTCGCAACCTCGAGTCCACGGTGACGGGCCTCCACCCGGACGAGAGCGGGCTGGCCACCGAGCCACGTTGCCCGTTCCCAGGTGGAGCCCTCCACCCGTTCAAGGCCGGGAAGCGCCCGCGCGCCGAGAAACTGGAACACCCACCTGGCGTCGTAGGGCCGTGTGACCGCGAGCGTCTCTCGCATCCTGCTCGGAGCGTCGCGGAGGGACGCTCCCCGGGTCTTGTCGCTTCCTGCGGAGGTGTTTGACACCTTCGGTAGACAGATACCTTCGGTGGACACCCTCCGGCGCGCTGAGGCGGGGAGTCGTCGCCCATGTCGTGTCGGTTCCTGTGCGTGTGAGTGACCCACGAACCGGAGTTCAGTAGGTCTAAAATACATCGTGAACAGAAATGTCGGGTCAAGGCTGGCCGGACGGCACACCCATCCCTACCTCCACGCCTCAACGTCAGCACGGGCGAGCCTCGGCGGCCGCCGACAGGAGGGAAGGACCTTGGGCATCATCACCATGATCGTGATCGGCCTCGTGGCGGGCCTCATCGCTCGGGCCATCGTCCCCGGCCGGCAGTCGATGGGTGTGCTCGCCACCATGCTGCTGGGCATCGTGGGCAGCTTCGTCGGTGGCCTGCTCGGCTCGCTCTTCAGCAGCGACGGCAACCTGATGGACCTCCGGCCGTCGGGCCTGATCTGGTCGATCGTCGGGGCGGTGATCGTCCTGTTGCTCGTGGGGTTTGCCGGCCGCCGTCGCGCGGTCTGAAGCGCCGTCAGCCGAGGACCGGTGCGCCGGGGTTGAATCCCGGGAACACCGTCGAGGGGTCACGCAAGGCCAGCTGAGCCGCTGCCGCCTCCCAGAGCACCGAGCGGACGTCGGTGCCGATCGCCAGGTCCCGCTCCTCGAAGAGCTGGGGCCTGGCGAGCCCGCGGTACCCGCCCACCACCCGGCCGCCGCGGACGCCGCCCCCGAGCACCAGCATGACCGAGGCGGTGCCGTGGTCGGTCCCGCGGTTGCCGTTCTCGCGCGCGGTGCGACCGAACTCGGTCATCACCACCACCCGGGTGTCCGCCCAGCGAGAGCCGAGGTCGCGGGCGAAGGCGGCAAGCGCGCCACCGAGCTCGGCCAGCCGCACCGCCAGCTGCCCCTTCTCCGTGCCCTCACCCACGTGGGTGTCCCAGCCGCCCATGTCGGTGGCCGAGACTTGGAGCCCCACGCCCGAGCGGATGAGCCGGGCGACGTCCTGGAGCCGGCGGGCGATGGGCGCATTCCCGTACTCGGCGCCGTTCGCCGGCGGCAGCTGGGCCAGCTTCGCCGAACCGGCCTCGCGCAGCGCCCCGAAGGTCTCCAGCCCCGTGCTGCGAAGCGCGGTGTCCACCGCCTGGGCATAGAGCGCGTCGAAGGCGCTGCTTCCGCCCGGTCCACCCGGAAGCCGGAACTGGCCGAGCGAGGACATCGCCACCGCCGGCGCATCGCCCAGCAGCATTCGGGGCAAGGTCGGCTGCAACGCCACCACGCGGAAGGCACCGTCCGGCCCCTGGGCGCGCTGCACCGCCCGGTTCAGCCAGCCGTCCCCGGTGGACTTGGTCCCCGGGGTGCCGCTCTCGCAGAAGTCCTGGGCGTCGAAGTGCGAGCGAGTGGCGCCGGGCAGCCCCGCGGCGTGGACGATGCCCAGCGTCCCGTCGCTCCACAGCGGGCGCAGCGGCGCCAGCGCGGGGTGGAGCGCGAAGACGTCGTCGAGCCGGATCGCCCCGCCGTCCCTTCCCGGCGGGGCGAGCGCCAGGGTCGGCCGGGCGGCCCGGTACGCGGGGTCGCCGACCGGTGGGACGATGGACAGTCCGTCGGCGCCGCCGCGGAGGAAGACCAGCACCAGCGTCTTCCCGGAGCCGGGGGTGGCGGCGGCGAGCGCGCGCGCGAGGAAGCCCGGCACGGCGCCGAGCGCCGCGAGGGCGCCGGCAGAGCGGAGCAGCTGGCGTCGACAGATGCGGCTCATTGGTTCTGGAACTCCGGCGCTCCGAGGAGCAGGCCCACCAGCTTCAGCCCGTCGATGGGGCGCCGCTCGCCGTCGGGCATCACCTCGGAAGCGCCCAGTGCGGCGAGCACCGTGGCCCGGGTCTGCTCGCCGAGCGGGCGGTGGAGGACGGCGCGGGCGGTCCGGTCCACCAGCTCTTCCGGCGGACCGCCGGCCGGGGGGAGCGGGATCGCCGTGCCGGTGAGACGCCCCGAGGCCAGCCTCAGCCCGAAGTCGATGCGAGCCACCAGCGCCCCCGGGTTCACCCACGGCTGGGCCACCTCCGGCCAGCCGGTGGGGGGCTGGGCGCGATAGAGGGGCTGCCCCATCCGGTTCAGCGCCTGGACCAGCGGGACGTCGCCGGCAGTCGTCCCGCCAAGCGCGCGCACCGCCGACACGGTGAACTCCAGCGGGGTCTTCACCTTGCTGCCGCGGGCGGCGTCGCTCCAGAACTCGGGGCTCTCGAAGAGCGCGCGGTAGGTGGCGGTCAGCTCACCGCCGCTCCGGAGGAAGACCTGGGCCACCCGCTCCACCAGCGCCGGAGGCGGCGCGTCCATGACGAACTTCTGGGCCAGCTTCCGGGCGATGAACCGGGCCGTCGCCTGCTGGGTGGCGAGCAGGTCCAGGACTCGCTCGCCGTCCTCCATCCCGCCGCCGGCCGGAATGTCCACTCCCAGGACCCGCTTGCTCCCGCGGTCGTGGGCCATGGGATGGAACTCGAAGCTGCCGTCCTCCTTGGGCCTCCGGATGCCCCAGCCGGTGAAGCAGCGGGCCACCTCGCGGACGTCCTCCTGGGTGTAGCCGCCATCGACGCCGAGCGTGTGCAGTTCGAGCAGCTCGCGAGCGTAGTTCTCGTTCAGGCCCAGGCGCCCCGAGGCCCAGTTGTCCAGGTAGAAGAGCATCGCCGGGTGGTGGGCCACCGCGCCGAGCAGCTCGCGGAAGGTGCCAAAGAGGTGCGGGCGGATCGCCTCCCGCTCGTAGGGCGACACCATCCACCGGACCGGGCCCTTGTCCGCCGAGACGTTGAAGTGGTTGAACCAGAAGTCGACCAGCTGTTCCTGGAATTGCCGCCGGCTCTCGGTGGCGCGGATGAGCCGGGCGGCGACGAGCTCGGCGCCCACCTGACGCGGCAGGTGGAACGGATTCACCACCTCGGCCAGCTCGGAACGGAGCGCCTCGGGGCTCTTGCCCTCGAGCGAGATGCCCTTCGCCTCGGCGACCTTCTTCGCCCTGGGGTAGCGGGCGACGAGCTCGCGGGTGCTCATCGCCAGGGAGGGGAAGTCCGCCAGGCGCCTCTCGATGGCGCGGTCGTCGATGTCTGCCGGGCGGAGCTGCCAGGAGATCCACGCTCCCGGACCCATCGCCTCGACCTGGCGGAGGTCCCTGGGAGAGGGTCCGTAGGCGAGCCGGTCCAGCAGGTGGACTGCCTGCTCCTCGCTGGACCACGAGACGCGGGGCAGCTGCAGCGGCGCGAGTCTGGCATCGGTGGCGGCCCCCGGCGCCGGGGGCGAGCTCCCCGGGGAGGCGGTGGCGCAGCCGAGGAGCAGAGCGAGGCCCAGCGGGGTGAAACGCATGCTGATGATCTCGAACACCGGGGCGGCCCAGGAGTTACCCTCCGGGACGCCACGTGGGTGTGGCACACGCATCGCGTCAATGCGACAGTCGGGGTCCATGGACCGACCGACCGTCCGGCCTGCTGGGCTGGCCCTCTGCGCCGCCGTCCTCTGTCTGCCCGCGACTGCCTGGGGGCAGGCCACCGAGGTTCACGCGGACACGGGGGACACGGCCTGGATGCTGGTCAGCGCCGCCCTGGTGCTGCTCATGACCCCCGGGCTGGCGCTCTTCTACGGCGGGATGGTGCGCCGAAAGAACGTGCTCGCCACCCTGATGTACAGCCACTTCGCGCTGGCGCTGGTGACGGTGCAGTGGGTGCTCTTCGGCTATTCGCTGGCGTTCGGGAAGACGCACGGCGGGGTGATCGGCGGGGCCGACCACCTGCTGCTCGAGGGCATGGCGGGGACGCTGAAGGGCAGCGTTCCGGCGCTGGTCTTCATGGCCTTCCAGATGAAGTTCGCGATCATCACCCCGGCGCTGATCAGCGGGGCCTTCGTGGAGCGCATGAAGTTCAGCGCCTACGTCGCCTTCACCCTGCTGTGGAGCACGCTGGTCTACGACCCCATTGCCCACTGGGTCTGGGCCGACGGCGGATGGATGGCGACGCTCGGCGTGCTCGACTTCGCCGGGGGCACGGTGGTGCACTGGACGGCGGGGCTGTCGGCGCTCATCTGCGCCCTCTTCATCGGCAAGCGGGTGGGGTACGGGCGCGAGAAGTTCATCCCCCACGACCTGCCCATGACCATCACCGGCGCCGGGCTGCTCTGGTTCGGATGGTTCGGGTTCAATGCCGGGAGCGCGCTGTCTGCGGGACAGACCGCGGCGCTCGCCTTCTCGACCACCCACATCGCCGCGGCCACCGGGGCGATGGCCTGGGTGGTGGCCGAGTGGGTGTTCCGCAGGAAGCCCACCCTCCTCGGCTTCGTCTCCGGCCTGGTCGCCGGGCTGGTGGCCATCACCCCGGCGGCGGGCTTCGTCTCTCCGGCGGCGTCGCTGGTCATCGGCTCGCTCGCTGGTCTGGTCTGCTGGGGCGCGGTACAGCTCAAGGAGCGGAAGTTCCACTACGACGACTCGCTCGACGCCTGGGGCGTGCACGGGGTGGGCGGCATGCTGGGTGCGCTCCTGGTGGGAGTGTTCTCCCGCAAGGCCCTGAACCCGGCGGGCGCCGACGGCCTGCTGGCCGGGGATCCCTCGCTGCTCTGGAAGCAGGCGGTGGGGCTGCTCGTCGCGGGCGTGTACGCCGCGGTGGTGACGCTGGGCATCCTCTTCGTGCTCGATCGTGCGATGGGCCTGCGCGTTCACGAGGACGAGGAGCGCGAGGGTCTCGACGCCACCCAGCACGGCGAGGCGGCGTACACCTCCTGAGCCCCGACCCTCCCCCCGCTACTGGGTCAACGGCGTCCGCGTGCAGTCGTAGGTCAGCCCGATGCGTGCGCTCGGCGCGGCGACCATCTCGAAGTCGGAGACTTGCAGCAGCGCCAGGTCCCTGGGCCCGAGGTAGGCGGTGGCGCTGCGGTCCATGGTGAGGGGGATGTTCCCGCCATCGGCGAGGATCATCCCGTAGGTCTGCAGCGCGACGGCCACCGCCCGCGCCGCGGCGTTGGGGAGCCGGGAGACGTCGAACGCTGACCGCAATCGGAACCGCGCCCCGTACGGTGGGTAGAGCGCATCGCCACTCGGCGCGCCGGCGTGCGTCGCCGGGTGCACGAAGACGCCCGCTGCCATCCGGGGGTTGGGAAGGATGAAGCGCAGCGCATGGGGGACCACCCCGGCCTGCAGCTCCGCGCCGGTGACCAGGAGCGGGGCGATGGGCAGCCCGGCCGCGTCGGCGCTGGTGCACTGGTCTCCGCGGCTGTACGGCGTGCCCGGCTGCCAGTAGTCGCGGTCCAGGTCCCAGACCACCGCGCACACCGTGGTGAAGGGCGAGCCGGTGGACAGGCCGCCGGCGATGTTCGCCTGGTACAGCTCGTAGAGGCGCCGGCCCTGGTACACGAGCAGGTGGCAGTCGTTGCGGGCCGTATCGCAGGCGTAGCTGCTCGAGCCCTCGGTTGCCCCGCCGGGAGGGACCGGAACCGGAACCTGGTCACAGTCGGGTGTGTAGTACCCGGGCGCCGGGGTGAAGGCGCGCGGCTGCACTGCGCCGTCCGCGTGCAGCACGTCGAAGCTGAAGTCGATCTGCATCGCGCCGGAACCCCAGCCGGCGTCCGCCAGGTGGCCGATGATCTGCGCGGAGCTGGGGTCGAGCGAGGCCTTGGAGACGTCCTGGTAGATGGTCGCGCTGGCCGGAAACCGGTCCCCGCCGTCCGTTCCTGCATCCGTTCCAGGGGGTCCACCGTCCGCGGCCCCGCCATCTGGCCGCCCGGCATCAGGCTGCCCGCCGTCCACTCCGCCTCCGTCACCCGCTCCGCCATCGGCACCGCTTCCTCCGGGACCGCCTGGCGGCTGCAGGCCTGGAGCTCCGGACGGATCGACCACCTGCCCGAAGCACGCGCCGAGGACGAGGGCGGTCGCAATGCAGAGCACGAGCGCACCGCCCCGAAGGCGGAGGGGACTCCGGGCGGCGGGCAGGCGCGCGAAGTTTCGCGGGAACATGAGAGGCTCATCGGGAACTGTACCGACCACCGGTCAGGCGACGAGAGGAGCCGAGGATGCGCGGGTGTGGGACAGAGCGATGAGGCGTCTTCTCGTCGCCATCCGTCTGACGCTCGGGTACGCCGCCACCCTGGTCGTGACCGCGATGCGGCGGACGACCCATCCGCCGCTGCGGCCCTCGTGGAGCGTCGGCGACGAGGCACGCTCGACGTTCCTCCGTGCGCTCTGGCGACGGCTCCACGCCATGCCAGTGGAGGAGCGCCGCCGGGAGATGGACTCGGTGCCGGTGCTCCGCCCGGCCGCGCTGCTGCGCACCACCCGGAGACGGGCATCGCTCGCCGGGGTGCCGGTGACCTGGGTCACCCCTCGCGCGGGGGCCGAGCCGCGGCTCGTGCTCTACGTCCACGGCGGCGCATTCACCATCGGCTCGTCGCACATGGTGCGTGACCTGCTCGCGCGCCTCGCCCTGGCGAGCCGGGCGCGCGTCCTCTCGGTCGATTACCGGCTGGCACCGGAGCACCCGTGGCCGGCCGGCCTCGACGACCTCCGGGCGGTCTGGCGGGCGGCGCTGGTCGAGCACGCGCCGAGCCAGGTGGTGCTCGCCGGGGACTCGGCCGGAGGCAACCTGGTCCTCGCGCTCCTGACCGTGCTCCGCGACCAGGGCGATCCCCTCCCGGCAGGCGCCGTGCTGCTCTCCCCCTGGGTCGACCTGTGCTGCACCGCCGCCTCGTTCCGGACGAACGCCGACGCCGACTTCCTCCATCGTGAGGGGATGCTCCGGGACGCCGCTGGCGTCGCCGCGGGGAGAGATCCGGGCGAGCCCGCGCTCTCGCCACTCCGTGCGGACCTCCGGGGCCTGCCCCCGCTGTATCTGCAAACCGGCGGGGCCGAGCTGCTCCGCGACGACGTCGAGGCCTTCGCCACCCGGGCGCGCAGCGCGGGCGTGCAGGCGACGCTCGACGTCTGGGAGGACCAGGTGCATGACTTCCAGACGTTCGGGGCGCTGTCGCGGAAGAGCCTCGAGGCGATCACTCAGGCTGGTGAGGCGGTCCAGGTCTTCGCCCCCGTCCTGAGGATGACCCGCGGCTGACGACCCGCATCGAACGCTCGCTCACACCGTGAGCTCCAGCAGTGGTCAGTGGCCCGCAGGCTCCACGGGGGAATACACCCGCTGGACGTACTCGGACATCATCCGCGCGGTGGTGAACCCGGCGCCGGCCGTCCGGAGCGAGGCCTTGACCCGCCGCACCCAGCCGACGGGCACGCCCGCCGCATCGCGCTCGTGGAACGACGGGACCACCTCACGCTCGAGGAGCTCGTAGAGCCTGGTCGCGTCGCGCGCATCCTGGCTCTGGTCGTCGCGCATCCCGTCCGCCGGGAGCGCCCAGCCGTTGGTGCCGTCGTACGCCTCGGGCCACCATCCATCGAGCACGCTCAGGTTCAGTCCTCCGTTGAGCGCGGCCTTCATCCCGCTCGTGCCGCTGGCCTCGAGCGGCGCGCGCGGGAGGTTGAGCCAGACGTCGCAACCCGCCACCAGCTGGCGGGCGACTTGCAGATCATAGTCCTCGAGGAACGCGACGTACCCCGTCGCTCCGGCCACGTCCTTCAGCTCGAAGATCCGCTGCACCAGTCGCTTCGCCCCGTCGTCGGAGGGATGGGCCTTGCCGGAGATGACCAGCTGCAGCCTCCGTGGCCCCTGGAGCAGCGCCAGCGCCCGCGCCGCATCGTGGATCAGCAGATCCAGCCGCTTGTACGCCGCGACCCGCCGCGCGAAGCCGAGGGTGAGCACCTCCGGGTCGAAGGTCCGGGCTGCCGCCTCGACGTAGGGGATGGGCTCGCCCCGGGCCAGCCGGTCGATGACCGTCTTGCGCCGGACGAACTCGACCAGACGGGTCCGGAGCGCGTTCCGCACCGCCCACAGCTCCCCATCGGGAATGGCCTCCACCGCCGCCCAGGCCCGCGCGTCCCCGGCGCGCCAGCTGGGCGGCAGCCAGTGGTCGAGGAGGGCCTGGAGCTCGGGGGCGATCCAGCTCGGGGCGTGGACGCCGTTGGTCACGTGAACGATGGGGACCCCGAGCGCCTTCCACATGCCCCGGGCGACCTCGGCATGTTTCGAGCTCACCGCGTTGGCGCTCCGGCTGGTCCGCAGCGCCAGCTCGGTGACCCCGAACGAGTCGGCATCGGGCGGGCGGGCGAGGCCGAGGAAGGTGCCCTGGTCGATCCCTAGCTCCTCCGGCACGTGTCCCAGCAGCTGGAGGATCTCCTCCTTGCCGTAGTGCTCGTTCCCCGCGGGCACCGGGGTGTGGGTGGTGAAGACCACGCGCTGGCGCGCCTGGGCCAGCGCGCGTTCGAAGGGCAGCCCTGACCGCACCCCGTCGCGGGCGAGCTCCAGGGCGGCGAGTGCCGCGTGCCCTTCGTTGAGGTGAACGGTGGACGGCTCGATTCCCAGGGCGCGCAGGGCCCGGAGGCCACCCATTGCCAGCACCGCGTACTGCATGACCCGGAAGGTCCGGTCGGCGACGTAGAGAGTGGAGGTGATCCACCGGTCGACCGGGACGTTTTCCCCGACGTCGGTGTCGAGCAGGAAGAGGGGCACCCGCCCCACCTGGACGTGCCAGATCTGCGCGAGCACCCGGTGACCGCGGAGGGTCAGCTCCACCTTTCGCGGCTCGCCGCGGGCGTCGACCTCGAGGCGCAGCGGGAGCTCTTCCGGATCGGCCGTGCTCCACCACTCGTGCTGCCACCCCGACCGATCCAGCCGCTGGTGGAAGAACCCGCGCCGGTAGAAGAGGCCGACACCCACCATGGGCACGCCGCTGTCGGAGGCCTGCTTGAGCAGGTCGCCGGCGAGCACGCCGAGGCCGCCGGAGTACACCGGCAGCGAGGCGTGCAGCCCGTACTCGGCGCAGAGGAACGCCACCGGGCGGTCGGCGCTCGCCCCTCCGCTGTCGTCGAACGGGCGGGCCAGCTCGTCCTCCAGCGTGCGCGCGAGCGCCTCGGCTCGGCTCACCAGCGCGGCGTCGTGCGCCACCTGGTCCAGGCGGCGGGGAGCCGCGTCACGGAGCAGCTTGATGGGGTTGTGGCCCGACCGCTCCCAGCGCTCGGGATCCACGGCCTCGAACACCGCGGCCGCCTCGGGATGCCAGGACCACCAGAGATTGCTGGCGAGCGTGGCCAGCGGCTGCAGGGGTCCAGGGAGCCGCGCCCGGAGCGGCTCTTCGGCGTGCATCGAGCAGGGCGAGATCGAGGCCATGCGAGACCTCCTGCACAGGAACGTCGGCCGGGGACCATCGCTCCCGCGCGCCTCGGACACCAGCGGCGTGGAACCCTCTTAGCCCACTTGTCGCGCTGCCCGGGCACCCGGGGACCTACGGGGCTCGCCCCTCCGCGCAGGCCGGGCCAGCCGCAAGGCATCCAGCTCCTCCTCGAAGGCAGCGACGATGCGCTCCGGATCCGGGACGAGGCCCACGTCGCTGTGGACGCCCACCCAGACCTGCCCGGCGTAGCTGAGCAAGCTCACTCCCAGTCCGAGATGCCCCGCGCAGGGCACCCAGAACATCGCCTGTCGGAGTCGTGCGCCGAGGATGGAGAGCGGCTCCCGCGGGCCCACCACGTTGGTCACCACCGCGGTGGCCTTGGTGGCGAAGAGGTCGATGACCGCATCGAACAGCGGACGTGGCAGGCGGCCCAGGACCCAGAGGAGCTCGAAGGTCGCCGCGGCGCCCGGGGACTCCTTGAGCGCGCGCATCCGCCGCCGCACCTCGGCCAGGCGGGCCCCGGGCCTCTCGATGCCGAGCGGCAGCTGCAGGAACACCAGCCCGAAGCGGTTGCCGAGCAGGTGGGCCTCGCTTGCCGGGCGCAGATTCACCGGCACCACGCCCCTGACGTCGAGCCTCCGCTTCACCGGGCCGTGCGCGAGCAGATACCGGCGCAACGCCCCGGCGAGCGCGGCCATCAGCACGTCGTTCACCGTCGAGCCGGTGGCCCGTCCCAGCCGCTTGAAGTCCTCGAGCCGGAACGGCCGCGACCAGACCAGCTTCTTGCCCGAGGTGAGGGGGCCCTTGAACCGCGTCACCGGGTCGGGCTTGAGGAGCAGGAGCCGGAGCAGCGCAGCGACGTGATCGGCCCCCTCGGGGACCACGCGGGTGGCGCCGGCGACACTCGCCTGGAGCCTCTCCCATCGGGAGCTCGGTGCGATGGGCCCGCTGGCCAGAACCTCGGGCGGCTCGTCCGCCAGGGAGAGCAGCACGTGCACCAGCGCCAGGCCGTCGGCGATGCAGTGGTGGACGCGGACGATCAGCGCCGAGCCGCCCTGGTACCTGGGGACGAAGTGGGCGCTCCAGAGCGGGCGGCGCAGGGGCAGGGGCCGGCTGGCCAGCGCGCTGATCAGCGCCTGCAGCGTGGCCTCGTCGCCGGGCGAGGGGAGCCGCTCGACGAACAGATGTCGGTCGAGCGAGAACTCCGGGTCCACCTCCCAGGAGGGGACGCCCACACCGGCCAGCGGCCCGGCGATGCGCTGCCGGAACCGCTCGAACCGGAGCAGCCGCCGCCGGAGCAGGGTGCGGACACGCTGGGTGCTGACCGGGGTGTCGAGCACCAGCACGCCGTTCACCACCATCGGGTTGCTCGGCTCCTCCATCCGGAACCAGGAGGCGTCGACGCTGGCGAGGGGCGTGCGCATGGCGGTCAGGCGAGCAGGTGCTTCCGGCCGGTCTGCTCGAGCCATTGCCGGTAGACGGGGTGAATTGCCCCGGTCACCGGCGCGAGGCGGAGGATGGTGGGAATGGGACCGCGAACCTTCACCCGTCCCAGCGCGACTGCGAGGGCCACGTTCTCCTTCCCCTGGAAGAACCGGTGGGCGGTCTCGCTGGACATGGTGAGGGTGATGGTCGGGGGCCAGTTCGCGGGTCCCCACACCCACTGGAGGTACCGGCCCTTGCCTTCCTCGGAGTCCGGGGCGGCGGTGACGTTGAGCTCGAGGCCGAGGTCGGTGAAGACGAACCGGTGCGGCGCATGGGCATCACGAAGCTTCCGGCCCACCTCGGGGTGCTCGTTCATCAGCACGAAGACGTGCTCGAAGACGTCCTTGAACTCCTGAGGATCGCGGAACCCCTTCATGGGGGGCACCTCCCCGGGAACCCTCGCAGCATGCCCCGTGCCGCGACCCCGCGGGGAGGAGGGCTCCCTCCGACTGCAGTCCGTGCGGACGCCCGTGCCCGGGGCCGCACGGGTTGCGCTGACGCTCTACACCCAAGGGCCAATGGCCGGTGCCGCACCGGTCCCCTAGTCTCGGTGATTTCCGATCGGAGGGGATGGATGCGTTCGCCCGGCGCAATCGGTGTGGCAGGCGCTCGAGGAGTCTGGCTGGCAAGCCTGCTGCTCGCGACCACGGCGGTGGGGCAGTACTACCCGACGCCTCCGCCGCCCCCGGCCCCGCCCCCGGGCTACTACCCGACGCCTCCGCCGTCCGCTCCACCTCCGGGGTATTACCCCGCGCCGACCTACCCAGCGCCCACCCACCCGCCACCCGAGCCCAAGCGCCGCGGAGACATCGAGATCGGCGGCTTCGTGGGCTACCAGCTCCCGACCGACGCGACCGCTGGCACCGGGAAGGTGATCATCGACCCGTCGATCGACTTCGGCGGGTTCATCGACTACCAGATCCGCCCCGGGTACGCAGTCGAGCTGCTCTACGTCTACGTCCCGACCAACGCCCGGTTCCAGACGTACGTGCCGGGGACGATCCCCGACAGCGAAAAGACCTCGGTCGGTAGCCACTGGATCCAGATCGGAGGAACCGTCGGTCGGAGCCTGGGCCGCATCGAGCCCTTCGGTTCGCTCACGGCCGGGATGGTGATCATCGCCCCCGGCACGCTGACGTTCACCAACGGAACCACCGCCACCGCGAACACCTCGGTGCAGTTCGCCTTCACCGGTGGGCTGGGGCTCAAGGTCTGGGTGACCGAGGTGATCGCCCTCCGCTTCGAGGCGCGGGCGCTGGTGCCGGTGTACTTCAGCGGCGGAGGGCTGTGGGTCGGCACCGGGGGGGCGAGCGTCGGTCTGTCCGGCGGCATCCCCTTCGCGATGTTCGACTTCACCGGCGGCATCTCGGTGAGGTTCTGACCCGCTAGAACCGGAACGACACCGAGAAGAGCAAGGTGAAGGTGTTGAGCGTGAGGTCGGCCGTCTCTTCGGGGACGGGCAGACCCGCCGGGGGGAAGAGGTTATCGGTTCCCGTCCCGCGCTCCCATCCGCCGCCGACGGACGCGGCGAGCTTGTCGATCCGGAACGACACCCCGGCGCGGACGCCCCACACGTTCAGCTGCCGGAACGCATGGCCCACCGCGGGATCGACCGGCGAGTAGTCGAGGTACGACCCCGCGCTGATGATGAAGTTCTGCGAGAGCGCGACGTGCGCCCCGACGCTCCCGTTCCAGATCTGCCGCGCCCGGTAGGCCACGCCGGGAAAGGCAAAATCGCTGATCGCCGGCGTCCCGGTGCTGGTGTCCACCACGCGACCCATCTTGGTCGAGCTGTACAGGTTGTAGGCGTCGGTGCCGTCGTGCCACCGCAGGTCGATCTCGACGCCGACCGGCCCGAATTCGAAGGCCGCCCCCAGCCCCGCCTCGAGCGGCAGCTTGTACTGGAAGTCGACGCCGGAGTCCTGGAAGAAGACCTGCCGCGTGCCGGTGGTGAAGGTGGTCAGTGCCTCGTACTGGAACGAGCCGCCGGACTTGATGTTCAGCCCCGGCGAGCGCACCAGCACCCCGAGCTTGAGCCAGCCGAGCGGATCCCACTGGAGCCCGACGGTCCCCCGGACCTTCAGCGTCGAGCCGGTGACGGCGAGGGTCCGCAGCGTCGCCCGGCTGGTAGTCGCGGTGGTGATCTCCCCCGACAGCTTCCCGGTGTTGGAGAGGCTGGTGTAGGGAAACTCGATCGAACCGCCGAGGCGGAAGCTGGGCGCCACCGCCCACCCCACCGAGAACGTGGGGGTCAAGGTGTCGAAGCTCGAGTTCACGGAGTACGAGGCACGCTGCCCCTCCGCAGGGGTGGTGCTGGCGATCGCAGTGAGGCTCGAGTGAATCGGGTGGACGACCGCGAAGCCGAGCCGGACCGATTCCCAGTCGATGACCTCCTTCCCCAGGACCACGCCCAGGAAGCTGGGCAGGGTCTCGAAGACTCCGCCCGACGATTGCTGGAAGCCGCTGCCGCTGATGGTGGTGAGCTGGTAGCCCTGCGCGCTGGCGTTCAGGACCGTCCGGTCGGAGAGGGCGATGCCGGCGGGGTTGTAGAAGAGCGCCGGAGCGCTCCGGGCCCGGGCGACGAACGCCCCACCCTCCAGGGCCTCGAGGAGCCCGGGGTAGACCCGGTCATAGTTCGGAATGAGCAACGTGGGTGGGACCGTGAAGTCCTGCTGCCCGAGTGCCGAACCGGCGGCGGTGACGGCCAGCAGCAGAGCCCAACGCCGCGCGCGTGACCCGCGCCGTGGGGACGAAACGGGTCTCTCGTATCGGTTCATGGAACTCCCCTCGCCCTGGCCGAGCGCCTGTCCCGCGCAGCCGTCTCCCGCGGTTGCTGGGTCGCAGCAACTGCGATCGCCCGCAATCGTCCAAAGTACCTAGGACTCACTCCGAGTGAGCCTGATCCTTCGGGAAGGGTTGCGCCGTTGCCACGGCGTGCGGTGAAGATTCCGGCCCGGTGCGCCTTCGGGGACCCTCCCCCTCCTGACTCAGGCGCCCGTTCGCAGGGCGTCCAGCGTCCGGCGCATGAGCCGGCGGCGCACGGCATCGCTCGTCGCCGGCTGGCTCCGCGCGCCCCGGACCGTCTGCGAGGGGGTTTCGCCGAACACCTCCCGGTAGTAGCGGGAGAACCGCCCCAGGTGCCAGAAGCCATGGCGCGTGGCGGCGTCGGAGACATTGGTCACCAGGCCCACGACCAGCGTGCTGTGCACCTGGTGCAACCGAGCCAGCCGCGCGAACCGGACGAAGTTGACGCCGAAGTACTCCTCCACCGCGAGCTGGATGCTCCGGATGGACACATCGAGTTCCCGGGCGGCTGCGGCGAGCGTCACCGGTGGAGCGCCCGGCTTGTCCAGCTGCCGCCACAGCCACTCCTCGAGCGAAATGGCGAGCGCCCGGCGGCGCGGATGCGGCGCCTTGATCTCATCCTCCACAGAGGCGACCGCTGACACCAGCGTCAACCGCAGCAGATCGAGCAGGTCCTCCCGCGCCCGCTGGATCCGCCGTGGCTCGAGCGCCAGCTCCTCGCGCTGCTCCAGCAGCGAGAAGTAGCCCTCGAGGAGCTGCCGCAGCGCCTCGGCGATGGGCGTCTCGTTCAGCACCACCGGGGTTCGAGCGGGGGTCAAGAGCGGGCTGGTCGCGACGCCCGCCCCCAGCAGCGTGGCGTAGGCCCGCCCCCGGGCGACGAGCCCGAAGCCACCCCCCTCGAGCTGGGTGGAAGCCTCGAACTGGGCCCCTGGCGGGGAGATGATCACCAGTTGCCGGCTGACCGGAACTCCGCTCAGTCGCAGGCCACGCCCGTAGGGGAAGAGCACCTGGACTGCGTCCTCGGCCAGCGTGCCGATGTAGCGGATCGCGCCCAGGAAGCGGACGTGCTCGGCGTCGACGCCGTCACCGAGGTGGACGCACACCGACTCATGGCGGAACGGTCCCTCCGCGAGCCGGTACACCACCTGGGTCCAGCCGGGAGAAGGGTGCCGGTTGACCTCGTCGATCTCGGAGGTGGCGAAGCGCTCGACCGGATCCCGCCGCACGTGTCCTTGACTCCCCGCGGCCCAGACCGCGTGTGCGTGTTTGGGATATCGCAAGAGACGACATCTGAGTAGCGTCTCCCACCTAACGAACGGGCGGTCGGTCCGCTCTCGAAGCGAAGCAGGAGGTGGCGGGGCCGGGGGTCAGGACGCCTGGGCGGTGACAAGCTCGGGACGAGTCCGGTCGAAGGGGGACAGCTTCGAAATCCTCCGCCAGGAATTTCAGGGCTTTGGAGACTTCCAAATCTCGGTCCGGCCTGGCGGACGTCCGAGGAAAGAGACTACGAGTGAAGGCGGACGGCAGGGGTCGCCGCGCGGCGAGGGAGTGGAGCGGTTGAGCGGAGACGGCAGGACGAGCGGGGAAGCACGATGACGCCAATCACACCGGGACAGGCGACGGTGCAGCTGATCGAGCACAACGACCGGGAGCGCGAGGGGCTGCAGCTGGTCCTCGAGTCACTGGGGCTGCGGGTCGAGGTGTTCACCTCTCTGGCCGAGCGTGCCGAGCGCGCGCCGGGCACGGGCCACTGTCTGCTCTGCGGCGTGGACGGAGTGGGGCCGCGCTGGCGCGAGTTCGACGAGCTCCTGGCCGAGATCGGCGAGGGAATGCCGGTAGTCCTGCTCGGCCGGGCCCCACCCCTGTCCCTGGTGGTGCGCGCCCTGAAGGCCGGCGCGGTGGACGTGCTCCGCAAGCCCGTCGACACCCAGGAGCTGCGGCGCGCGGTGCAGGAAGCCCTCGAGCGGAGCGACTCCGAGCGCGTGCATCGCACGCACATCCTCGAGCTTCGCCAGCGGCTGGAGCGCCTCACCACCCGGGAGCAGGAGGTCTTCGACCGGCTCATCACCGGCCTGCTCAACAAGCAGGTCGGCGCGGAGCTGGGCATCACCGAGCGGACGGTGAAGGCACACCGCGCCTCCATCCTGCGAAAGGTCGCGGTGGGCTCGGTGGCCGAGCTCGTTCGCCTCGCCACCACTCTCGAGTTCGCGCGGCGGCAGATGGTCGAGCGCGCCGGCGTCGCCAGCAAGCAGATCCTCGCCAGCTCCGAAGAGGCAGGCCCGCTCACCGTCTGAGCGTCGGCCCTGGTTCTCGGCCATCGGACCGGCGGCCTTGTGGGCGGCCCCGGGTCGAGGGCAGCCTGTGCTGTCGTGAGCCTCGACTCGCTTCTGACCGCCGCACCGCCGTGGCCCCGCCGCGTGGTGTGCCTCACCGAGGAGACGGTGGAGACACTCTACCTGCTCGGCGCGGGGGACCTGGTGGTGGGGGTATCCGGCTTCGTGGTGCGGCCGCCCGAGGCCCGGCGGAAGCCCCGGGTGAGCTCGTTCCTGGACGCCAGCTTCGAGCGCATCCTCGAGCTGCGGCCGGACCTGGTGCTCGGCTTCTCGGATCTCCAGGCGGACATCGGCCGCGAGCTGTGCAAGCGGGGGGTGCCGGTGCACCTCTTCAACCAGCGGAGCGTGGGGGAGATCCTCCAGGCGGTACGGCTGACCGGCGCGCTGGTGGGCCTCGGAGAGGAGGCCGACGCGCTCGCCAGGCGCCTCGGTCAGGGGTTGGCCCCGCACGCCGAGGCCGCGGGGTCACTGCCGAGGCGCCCGCGGATGTTCTTCGAGGAGTGGCACGAGCCGCTGATCAGTGGCATCCGCTGGTGCAGCGAGCTGCTCGAGCTGGCGGGCGGGGTGGACGTGTGCGCCGAGAGCCGGGCGAGCCACGGCGCGCAGGGGCGTATCTTCCCGCCCGAGGAGGTCGCCCGCCGGGACCCGGAGGGTGTGGTGGCGAGCTGGTGTGGGCGAAAGGCGAAACCGGAGAAGATCCGCGGCCGGCCCGGCTGGGCGGGGGTGCGGGCGGTGGTCGACGACCAGCTCTACGAGATCAAGAGCTCGGTCATCCTGCAGCCCGGTCCCGCGGCGTTGACCGAGGGAGTGGCGCAGCTGGCCCGCATCGTCCACGCCGTCGCGCGTGGCGAGAGGCTCGCACGCCCGCGGGCGGGAGACCTCCGCACGGCCGGGTCGGCTCAGCCCTGACCGGAGGCGAACCAGAGACTGGAAGCGGGGCCCGGATGCGGCAGACTGGCGGATGCATGGCGCTCGTTCCCTGTCCGGAGTGCGGGAAGCCGATGTCCACCCAGGCCCCGTCCTGCCCTAGCTGTGGCTACGCGCCGCAGGCCGCGCCGGCCCGGTTCGCGGCGGTGGGCGAGGCCACGATGCAGGAGCCCGGCCGCCGTACCGAGGCCGTGGTGTGGGAGGGGAGCCCCTCGCTCAAGCTGCTCCTGGTCCAGGTGCTCCGCACCCTCATCGTCGCCGCGGCGGCCATCGTCGCCGCCATCCTGGTGCACCCGGTGGCGGTCTCGTTCTTCGAGGACCTGTCCGCGGGAAAGGGCGGCCGCGGGCCTCGCGACGGCTCACCGGCGACGCTCATCCTCATGATTCTCGTCGGCACCTACCTCGTCATCCGGGCGGTGGTGCTCACCATCTCCGTGCTGCGTCTGCGCTCGACGAGGTACCGGCTCACCAACCAGCGGCTGGTGGTCGAGCAGGGCATCCTCAGCCGCACGCTCGACGAGGTGGACCTCCGGACGGTGGACGACTCCGGCTTCTCGCAGTCGCCCCTGGAGCGGCTGCAGGGCATCGGCACGGTGTGGGTCATCGCCTCGGACCGGACCACGCCGCGGCTCGCGCTGCGGGGGATCCAGGATCCGCGCAAGCTCCGCGAGACCATCCGCGAGCACGCCTACCGGATGAGCCAGGGGCAGGTCTTCACCCGCTCCACCTGAGCGCCGGGGTCCCCTCGCAGCCCCGTCCCGGCGGGCGTACCCTCGGGGGCATGGTGGAGGTCCTCCAGGTGGACATCGCCACGCTGGCGGTGGACGCGATCGTCAACGCGGCGAACAGCGCGCTCCGCGGTGGCGGGGGCGTGGATGGGGCGATCCACCGGGCGGCGGGTCCGGACCTGCTCGCTGCCTGCCGGCGCATCGGGGGCTGCCCGACCGGTCAGGCGGTGCTCACCCCGGGCTTCCGGCTCCCGGCGCGCTTCGTCATCCACGCCGTGGGCCCGGTGTGGGAGGGCGGGGGACGCGGCGAGCCCGAGCTCCTCCGGAGGACCTACCATTCGGCGTTCGAGGTCGCTCGCGCCGAGCCATCGGTCCGCTCCATCGCCTTCCCCGCCATCTCCACCGGCAAGTACGGCTTCCCGCGCGAGCAGGCGGCGCGGATCGCGCTCGAGGTGCTGCGGCAGCGGTCAGCGGAGCTCGACCGGGTGATCGCCGCGGTGTTCTCGGCCCCGGACCGCGATCTCTACCTCGCCACGCTGGCCGAGCTCGACTGAGCGAGGTCGCTGGCGCGCCGCTGTGCGCTTCCGCAGGCATCCCCCTGGGTGCGGGGGCAGGCCCGGCCTCACTTCACCGCTGCGAGCGCGCGAAGCAGGCTGGCCTGGAAGAGCGGGGCGCGCTGCGCGTCGATCGCTCCCTCGAACTTCTCGACCAGCCTCCCGTTCCGGCCGTAGACGTACGTCCGGGGCATCGCGGTGCGGTCGTATTTCACGAGAAAGTCGTCGTTGGCCCAGCAGATCTGGTCACGGAACCACTGGGGCTGGGTGCTGAGCCAGCCGTCCAGCTTGTGGCCAGGTTTCTCCTGAGCGAACACCGGAAGGAAGACCACCCGGTCGCCGTACGCGGCCACGGAGTCGAGCACCACCGGCATCTGGGCAAAGCAGGGCTGGCAGTACTCGGCCCAGAACGTCAGGACCACCGCGCGCCCCCTCAGGTCCTCGAAGTTGCTCCTCGCCCCGCTCTTGTCGTGGACGATCTGCGGCGTGGCGCACCCGGCGACCAGGATGCCCATCACCGTTGCCATCACCGCGTTCCGCATCGACCCCCCTCCTCGAGCCCTGGACACTACCCGACCCGCTCGCCGGTCCTCCACCCTTCCGGCACTCGGGCGGACCGACCAGTCAGGGCACGGCGATCTCGCGCCCCGCCGCTGCCGCCGACCGCTGCACCACCAGGCCCACCAGCGCGCACGCCGCGCAGAAGAGCGCCCAGGCTGCCAGCAGACCGTGGTCGATGAGGAGCCCGGCGATGGCCGGGCCGAGGATCTGGGCCACCGACTGGAGGGAGGTGTTGAGCCCCAGCACCACGCCCTGCTCGTTCCTGGCCACCGCCTGGGTCACCAGACTGGTGAGCGCCGGGCGGAGCACGCCGGTGCCGAAGGAGCTGAACACCCCAGCCACCAGCAGCAGCGGTACCGCGTACACCCCGGCGAGCAGGCTGTAGCCCACGGTCATCGAGGCGAAGCCGGCGGCGACGAGCCAGGGCTCGCCGACGCGCCTCACCAGCCGCCCGAGGAAGCTCTGCACCAGGATGCCCAGGAACCCTGCATAGGCGAAGACGAAGCCCACCTCGCGGGCGTGGAACGGATGCCCGTTCCAGGTGAGTCGTCGCTCGAGGAAGAGCGCCAGCCCTCCGGTGAACGCGGCGAAGGCCATCACGAAGCAGAAGTACTGCAGCAGGAGCCGCGAGAGGCCCGGGCGCTGGAAGTACTGGCCGTACTCGCGCCAGGCGAGGAGCGACAGCCGCCGCCCCGCGGGGCCCGACGGCCCCTCGGCCAGCACCGGCTTGGTGGAGGGCAGCAGGAAGATGGTGGCGACGACGCTGACGGCGGACAATCCGGCCGAGAGGAGAATGGGCACCGCGAGCCCGTAGCCCGCCAGCGCGGCGGAGATGGCCGGCCCGAGCAGGAAGCCGATGCCGAAGCTGATGCCGATGACCGCGAAGGAGCGCGTCCGGTTCTCGGGCTCGGTGACGTCCGAGATGTAAGCCTGGGCCAGCACCAGATTTCCGGCGGTGAGCCCGTCGATGATCCGCGCCAGGTACACCACCCACAGCGTGCCGGCGCCGGCGAGCAGCAGCCGGGAGGCGAACGTGCCCAGCTGGGAGAGGATGAGCAGCGGCTTCCGGCCCGTCCGGTCGCTCCAGCGGCCGAGGAACGGCCCGGAGAGCAGCTGGCAGAAGGCGTAGGTCGAGACCAGGAGCCCCACCGCGGTGGGGCTCGCCCCGAAGTGCTCCGCGTAGAAGGGGAGCAGCGGCATGATGATGGTCAGGCCGAGGATGTCGGCCAGGACGATCAGGAAGATGGGGAGGAGCGGCGAGCGCTTCACGGGCCCACCCTCACACCAGAAGTCGCCCGCGCCGGCAACCCGGAGTGCCGAAGTGCTCCGCCATCCAGGGGTCATCGTGGGCGGCCTGGACCTGGCGTCCGAACGCGATTCTAGATCGTCGGCGCACCCTCGTAGAGGTAGGCCGCGTTCTCCAGCCGCGCGCCCTTGCCGTCCGCCACCACGAACTGCGAGGGCTTGCCCGAGGGGCGGAGGCTCCACATCGCGGCCATCCCGTAGGCCCCGGACTTCGAGACCGCGTAGAAGCTGATCGGGAACCCTGGCCGGCCCCGATCGTCGAGCAGCCGCTTCTCCTTCGTCGTCTCGGCGATGCGCTTCAGCGCGTCCAGGCAGGCGTCCTTGGGCGAGCGACCGGCGCGCATCCGCTCGACGAGGAAGTGGCCGCCGGAGATCAGGATGTTCGCCTCGCCCCGCCCGGTGCTCCCGGCCGCACCGACGGCGTTGTCCACGAAGCAGCCGGCTCCGATGAGCGCCGAGTCACCGACCCGGCCCGGCATCTTGAAGAACAGCCCGCTGGTGCTGGTGCAGCCGGCCAGGTCCCCCCGCCCGTCACACGCCGAGAGGTGGATGGTCCCCTGGCTGCGCGGATCGCGGAACGGATCGCGCCCGTAGTCGCGGATGAACTCCTGCACCTCGGGGTCGAGCTTCGCCGGGTCCGGCTCGAGCCACTTGTCCTTCCCGGAGAGGTTCTGCTTCCAGTACAGCCAGACCTTGCGCGCCTTGTCGGTGAGGAGGTTCTCCACCGGAAAGCCGTTCATCTCCGCGAAGCGGCGGGCCCCGGCGCCGACCAGGAGGATGTGGTCGGTGGTCTCCATGACCGCCTTTGCCACCCGGCTCGGGTTCTTGATCCCCTCCAGCGCCGCCACTGCACCGGCCCGCGCGGTCGGCCCGTGCATCACGCAGCTGTCGAGCTGCACCACGCCCTCCTCGTTGGGGATGCCGCCGTACCCGACGCTCATGTCCTTCGGGTCGTCCTCGACCAGGTTCACCCCGGCGACGACCGCATCCAGCGGGTCCGCCCCTGCCCGGATCCGGGCCAGGGCGAGCTCGGCCGCCTTGAGCCCGTTCGACGAGCCGATGACCACCGGCCGGTCTCCGGGGGAGCTGCCTCCGGTTCCGGCGGAGCCACCGGCGGCGGCGAACGGAGCGAGCGCGGCGGAGGAGAGGAAGAAGCGACGAGACACCACGGAGAGCCCTCCTACGGCGAGCGGGGGACGATGCGGCTCCACATCGAGAGCAGGTTGCGCACGATGGCTCCGTCCGGAGAAGGCGCCGCCGGCGGGAGGTCCAGCTGGAGCCCGTAGGGTCCGAGCCGGTTGAACGGGTTGGACGGGTCCTGGTTCTTCAGCGGCACCGCCGGGTCCGCCGGACGGAAGCCGAGCCGGAGCGCCTGCTCCTGCACCTCGCGCGAGCGCAGATGCTGGAGCCAGCCTCGCGCCGCCTTCCGCTGCTCGGGCGTGACCCACGTGCCCTGGAGGACGGCGGCGGGGTGGTCGCTCCAGAGCGTCGTCGGCAGGTAGTAGAGCTTGAGGTTGCCCCAGCGGCCCTGCGCGTTCTCCAGCTGGGAAACGGCGAGGCTCTCGTAGACCAGCGCCAGGTCGTAGCGGGACGGCCCGAAGCGGACCATGTCGGTCATGAAGGTCCCGGTGGACGACTCGAACCGGGTCACGCCGCGCTCGATGGCCTTCACCCAGGCCTGGTACTTCGGGTCGAGGAGGTCGGCCACCGTGAGCTGGGTCCGCCCGTAGTAGTCGTAGGTCATCGAGACCAGCGCCTGGAGCCCGGAGTTGCTCCGGGTGGGGTCGGTGTGGCCGAACTTCACGAAGCCCCACTCGGCCTTGCCCCCGATGGCCGGCCAGCCCTGGTCCGCGGACAGCGCCTGGTGGAGCGCCTTCCAGGTGATGTGACCGGCGCCGAGCTTCGCCAGCACCTCGGCCCGGTCCTCCCAGGCGACGAAGACCAGAGGGGAGATGACCAGCGGCGCGGGCGCGTCCTCGCCGGTGCCGAAGAGCGCGGTCCCGTTCTTGGTGCGCCAGTCGGCCTCCAGCAGCGAGAGCACCAGCGAGTCCGCCGGAGCCCAGGCGGTGGGCTGCAGCTTTCCCTCCAGGATGGCCTGGGCCGCCTCGAGCGAGCCCTGGCCCACCAGCTTGAGCTCCACGTCGCGGTGCTTCGCCCGGAAGGACTCGGCCGCCGCCTCGACCCAGTCGCGCTTCTCCGTCCCGTAGACGAAGGTCACCGTGACCTGGGTCCCCGAGGCGGTGGCGGGCCCGCCCGGGCCCCCCTTGATGCCCGGCAGGCTCAGCGCTCCGCGGCTCTGGGCCAGCCAGAGGACGGCGGCCACCCCGACCACGAAGAGGATGACGATCAGCAGCTTGCCGCGCATGGAGTCCTCACGACGGGGTGCGTACCGGTTCCAGCGCCGGCATCCGCAGCGTCTCCTCGAAGGCGGAGACCTCGTTGTTCAGCGTGTCCAGCTCGCGGTTCACGTCGCCGGAGACGGCGGTCAGCGACTCGGCGTCCATCACCTGCATCCGCACCACCTTGGCGGGGAGCGCCTGCAGCGCGGCCACCACCTTGGAGAGCGTGCCGTTCACCCGGTCACGCGCGTCCTTGATGTCCTCGAGCGCCTTCAGCTGCTCCTGCCGCGAGGTCAGCGCCTGCTCGAACTGACCGCGGGCCTCGGGATCGTCGGTGGCCACCGATTCCGCACGGAGCCGGGCCACCTCGGTCTCCACCAGCGACGGGCTCACCGTGGCCAGGTAGCGTCCGAGGAGGTCGGCCCGCCCCACCAGCTCCGCGGCGTGCGACTCGAGCTGCCCCAGCGAGGAGATGATGATTCCCACGTAGCCGCGGACCTGCGGGTTGGCCTCCCCGACCACCCGCGCCAGCTCGTTGCGGGCGATCCACAGCTCGCGCACCATGGAGCGCACCGCCGGGTCCTTCACCTCGTCGGGCTGTGGGAGCCGAGAAGGCGGGAGCACCTCCCCGGCCGAGATCTTCGCCCAGAACTCGGGGGTGACCAGGTCCCAGGCCACCATTGCCGCGTAGGCCAGGCCACCCAGCGCCGCCACCGGCCAGGCATGGAGCAGGAGGCCACCCACTGCCCCCGCCGCGCCGACGGCGAGGTTCACCGGGCCGGCCACCGCGCGGGCGATCACCTTGCCCACCGGGCGCTCGCGCGTCGCTCTCTCGAGTCGGCTGGGCATCTGGTTGGCTTCAGAAGAACGAGGCCATGTCCTGGTACACCTGAACGATGTTCGCCGCGGTGCCCCTGGCCGAGGTGCCGCGACCGGCCTCGGCGATCTCCGCCAGCACCTTGGGGTCGGCGCCGGCGCCGTAGGCGATGGTGAAGACCTTCACCCCGGCGCCCTCCTCGTCGTGCCCGAGGATCTCTCGCAGCTGGGGGAGCGTGTGGCGGGTGCTGTTCTCGTCCACCCCGTCGGTGAGCACCAGCAGCGCATGGATGCGGCGGGGGTCCTTCCGCGCTCGCTCCTTCTGGAGCTGGTAGGCCTGGGCCACCGCGTCGTAGAGCGCGGTGCCGCCCTTGGCGAAGGCCTGGTCGACGCGCGCCTGCAGCTTCTCCTTCCCCTCGCCGAGGGTGAACGGTCCGAAGACCGGGTAGGCCTGGCTGTCGAAGAAGAGCAGACCCACCGAGTCGCGCTTGCCGAGGTTGTCCAGGAACGACTTCGCCCCGGCCTTGGCCTGGGTGATGGGCTCGCCCCGCATGCTGCCCGAGGTGTCGAACACCAGCGTCACGTCTGCCGGCCGCTTGTACTGCTTCCACACCTCGACCAGCGTCAGCAGCGTCGCCCCCTCCGGCACGTCGAGGAGCGTCTGCGGCTGCTTGGGGTCGGCGCCGTGCGCGGCGTCCACCGGGGCCCCGATGGCGATCTGCGTGTCGGCCGGCCGGAAGCCGTGGACCAGCGCGCGCTCCTGCGCAGGTCTCTTCTTCAGGAAGCCGAGGAGCTGTCCGGCGCCCTCGCGCTGCTCGGCGGTGACCCAGTCCCCGTCGAGGATGCAGAACGGATGGTCGGCCCAGAACGTGCCCTCGACCGGGTACAGCGCCACCAGCGGCGGGTTCCCGGACGGCCTGGCGTAGGATTCGATGACCAGATTCTCGTAGAGGACCGCTGCGGAGAGGTAGCCCGGTCCGCGCTCGATGAGCTTGTCGGCGAAGAAGCCGGTGGACTTGCCGTAGTGCACCACCGAGGCCTCGACGGCGGACATGAGCTTGCCCACCCCGGGTGACGCCAGGTCCTCGCGGGTGAGGCCGCGCGTCTTCTTCGCCCCGGCGTACGCCTCGGCCAGCACCGAGAGCAGCCCGGAGGAGGAGAACTCGGGGTGGGTGTGCCCGAGCTTGAAGGGCCCCCACTCCGGGTGGCCGAACGCGCCCCAGCCCTTGTCCCCGGCGCTGACCCGGAGGACGTCCGCCCAGCCGAGCTGCTTCTCGGGCCAGCCCAGCGCCTCGGCCATCGGCTTCCACATGGCGATGACCACAGGCGAGAGGACCAGCGGTTCTCCCGCCGGGGAGACGGGCTTCGTTCGCCCCGGCTCGCGGAGCCAGGCCTCGTTGAGCAGCGACACATAAGCGCCCGAGGCAGGGCTATAGATGGTGGGGCGGTAGCTTCCGGAGAGCACCGCCTGCTGGGCCTCGCCGCTGCCCATCGCCTTGGCCTCGACGCGAATGGGACGGCCGGAGGCGGTGCGGGGCGAGGTGGCAGCGAAGAGCTTGAGCTGCTCCTCGAGCCACGTCCGCTTCTCGCTTCCGTAGGCCATGGTGACGATGACCGGCTCGGCGCCAGGCCTCCCCGGGCTCTTTCCCGGCGCGGAGGGGGCGGGCTTGCTGCCGGGGCAGCCACCGCAGGCGGCGAGCAGAACCGGCAAGGCGAGCAGCGAGCGCAGGAGTGGGGAGCGCATCGGCGGGCGGAGCATGCCACGGTGGAGGCACCGGCAAGCACGACGTTTGCGCGTCAAGTCAGGCCAGACCCGGGGTTCGGCCGTCGTTCCTCGGCCGGGCGGACGGGGGACCGGGGTAGCATCCGGCGCCGGGCGCACGAGAGGAGAGGGGACAGATGAGCGAAGCGCGGCGGTTCGTCGGAACGGTCCTGCTGCTCGCGAGCACCGGAGCGCTGGGTGCCGACGGAGATCGGAACACGGTCATGGCGGTGGGCAAGTGCGACGAGGCGAGCGCCATCGCCGCCCGGAGCTTCCGCTCGGCACTCGCCGCGAAGCCCGGGGCGAAGGTGGCCTCGGAGGCGGAGACCGCGCAGCCGTTCGGCGGGACGACGGAGCGCACGCTGTCCGCGGTGACCTCCGGCATCGCCTCGGCCCGGAGCGATTTCTACGGAGGCCAGTCCGCCCAGGCCAGGAGCACGCTGCAGAGCGCGCTGGACGACGTCGCCCGGCTGCCGCCTTCGACGGAACGGTGGGCCGCCGAGCGCGACGGGCTCACCCTGCTGTCGCAGATGCTCCAGAAGACCGACCCCAAGGGGGCGGAGGCGGCGCTCGGCCGGGTGTTCCGCGTCGAGCCGGACTACCAGCCGGACACCAGCAACTACCCGCCCTCGTTCCAGAAGTGGGTGAACGGCATCCGCAAGGCGGCAAAGAAGAAGGGCACCTCGCGCCTCGACGTCACCACCTCTCCGGCGGGCAAGGCGGTGTACGTCGGCGGGCGCAAGGTCGGGGTGGGCCCAGTGAGCGTGCGCGTACCGCCCGGAGAGTACCGGGTGGAGGCGGACTGGGGCCACCGCGGTGCGGTGCGGACCATCAGCGTGCCCTCGGCGCCGGTCGAGCTGAGCGCGGCGGTGGAGGGCGCGGTGTTCCCGGACGGTGGGCCGTGCGTGGAGGCGTCGGAGCCGGTGGCGGCGCTCGCCCGCGCGGCGCGGCTCATCGGGGGTGGGCGGATCGTCGGCGTGCATCCCGAGTCGGCGGGTGAGGACAGCTTCGTGGTGGTGACCTCGGCCAACGCGCAGGGGCAGGACGTGCGCGAGGCTCGGGTGAAGGTGCAGCCCGGCGCGCCCACCACCGAGGCGCTGGGGCTGCTCGCAGACTGGGCGGTGACGGGCGGGGAGGCGGCTCCGCCGGTGGAGGTGACGCGGGGGCCGGGGGCGAAGCCGCTCCCTGTGGCACCAGTCGTCGCGGCGGGCGCGGCGGCCGGGGCAGCGGGAGCAGCGGCGGCGGGGACCCCGGCGGCGAGCGCTGCGCCCACCCCGGCAGCGGCGAGCACCGCCTATGACCCGAACGGGACGCACTTCGAGGCCTCGCTGCGGGTGGGGTTCGGGATCCCCCTGGGCTCCGTTCTCGATGCATCCGACTCGGCCTTCAGCGGCAGCACGAACATGAGCGACTACTCCTCGTTCACCATCCCGGTGATCGCGGACGTGGGTGTCCGGCTCTCGGGCACGGTGTTCCTCGGCGCGTACTTCTCCTACGGATTCGCAGGGTCCACCGACGCGGCGACCTGCGGCACCGGCTTCAACTGCTCTCCGAGCACGCTCCGGTTCGGGGGGGAGGTTCACTGGCATCCGCTGGGGAGCACGGGAACGGACCCCTGGATCGGACTCGGCTCGGGGTACGAGAAGCTGAGCATCAGCGTCAGCGGCGACGCCACGGGGACCCTCGCCTTCAGCGGCTGGGAGTTCGCCAACCTCCAGCTGGGGATCGACTTCCCGCTGGGGGGATTCTTCCGGGTCGGACCGTGGGTGAGCTTCTCGATTGGCCAGTACGGCTCTCTGACTGCCACCGGCGGGAACGGGGGATTCACCGGCGGAGACATCAACCAGAAGGCCATTCACGAGTGGCTGATGGGAGGCATCCGGCTGGTCATCCTTCCGTGAGCGCGTGAGCTCGCCGGTGGGGGTTGCTCCCGGGATGGCGAGCGGCGAGTCTGCGCGTCGCATGCCTCCGCCACCCACCGCCGCAGCCGGGGAGCTCTCGCTGGAAGAGCTCTGGATGCCGTTCACTGCGAACCGGGCGTTCAAGCGCGCGCCACGGCTGCTCGCCAGCGCCTCGGGGATGCACTACCGCGACGTGGACGGGCGGGCGGTGCTGGACGGCACCGCGGGCCTGTGGTGCGTGAACGCCGGGCACTGCCGGCCGGCGATCGTCGAGGCCATCCAGCGCTCGGCGGCGACGCTGGACTTCGCGCCCGGGTTCCAGATGGGGCACCCGGCGAGCTTCGCCCTGGCCCACGAGGTGGCGGCGCTCGCCCCCGGCGACCTGGACCACGTCTTCTTCGCCAACTCGGGCTCGGAGGCGGTCGACTCGGCACTGAAGATCGCGCTCGCCTACCACCAGGCTCGGGGCGAGCCGGAGCGGGTGCGCTTCGTGGGCCGGATGCGCGGCTACCACGGCGTGGGCTTCGGGGGGATCAGCGTGGGCGGCATCGAGCCGAACCGGAAGGCCTTCGCCGCGCAGCTGCTGCCCAAGGTCGACCACCTGCCGCACACCCACGACCTGCCGCACAACGCCTTCAGCCGCGGTCAGCCGGCGTGGGGCGCGCAGCTGGCGGACGCGCTGGAGCAGATCGTGGCCCAGCGGGGCGCGCAGTCCATCGCCGCGGTCATCGTCGAGCCGATGGCCGGCTCGACCGGCGTGCTGGTGCCGCCGAAGGGCTACCTGGAGCGGCTCCGGGCGATCTGCGACGCGCACGGCATCCTCCTCGTCTTCGACGAGGTCATCACCGGATTCGGCCGGCTGGGGACACCGTTCGGCGCGGATTACTTCCGCATCCAGCCCGACATGCTGACGGTGGCCAAGGGCATCACCAACGGTGCGGTGCCGATGGGGGCGGTGGTGGTGCGGCGCGGCATCTACCAGGCGGTGGTGGAGGCGACCGAGTCGGGCATCGAGTTCTTCCACGGCTACACCTACTCCGGGCATCCGCTGGCCTGCGCGGCGGGGCTGGCGACGCTCGAGCTGTACCGCCGCGAGGGGTTGTTCCAGCGTGCGGCCGAGCTGGCCCCGTTCTGGGAGGACGCGGTCCACTCGCTGAAGGGGCTGCCCCGGGTCATCGACGTCCGGAACCTCGGCCTGGTGGCGGGCATCGAGCTCGAGCCTCGGCCGGGGAAGGCGGGCGGCCGCGGCTACGACGCGCTGGTGGAGTCGTTCCGCGCCGGACTGCTGATCCGCGTGACCGGAGACATCATCGCCCTGTCGCCGCCGCTGATCATCGAGCGCGCCGAGATCGAGCAGCTGGTGGACCTGCTCGGCGGGGTGCTGAAGCGGCTGGCCTAGCCTTCGCTAGAGGCTCCGGAACATCACCAGGGTGTCCACGAAGCCGAGCGTCGGATGGCGGAACGCCCCTGGAACCCGGCAGAGCGTCTCGAATCCCATCGAGGTCCAGAGGTGGACGGCCGGCGCGTTGGTGCTGACCACGATGTTGAACTGCATCGCGTGGTAGCCCCGGACTCGGGCGTGCTCCAGTGAGTGGGCGCACATCGCCCGGGCGATGCCGCGGCCGGCGGCCCAGGGCGCGGTGGCGTAGCCGCAGTTGGCGACGTGGCTTCCGGGCCCCAGCTGGTTGGGATGGATGAAGTAGGTGCCGGGCACGCTGCCCTCGTCCTCGGCGACGAACACCTCGTGTCCGGGCGCCCTCCACCAGGCGAGGGCGGCGTCGCGGGACATGTCACGCGGCAGGGCGAAGGTCTCGCCGGCGCGGGCGATGGGTTCGAGGATGGACCAGATGGCGTCGCCGTCGGTCGCGGTGGCTGGACGGATGAGCATCGCCCCCCCGGTTCTACCGAGAATTTCCCTACGCCTGACGCCGGGGAACGGTTCACTGGACAATTCCCGGGTCAGTCCGCATACCAGGGACGGAGGCCCTGCACGCCGATGCGCCGCTGGACCCTGCTGCTCGTGGCTCTCGCGCTCGCCGCCTGCAAGCGCGGCGGGGCACCGGCTCCGCAGCCGCAGGCATCGCTTCCCGTCCTGGCCGACGGCGGGGTGGACCTCGCGCAGGGCGCGGTCAGCGTCCGCGAGGTGGAGCTGCCCTCGCTCGCACCGCTGGTCGAACGGGTCGGCGCCAGCGTCGTCAGCCTCGCAGTCATGGCGTCGCCGACGCTGCCCCCCGGGCACGAGCGCTTCCTGGGGAACCGGTCCCTGCCGCGGCAAGAGCGTGGCGGCTCTGGTTTCATCGTCGACCGATCGGGGCTGGTCCTGACCAACAACCACGTGGTGGAAGGCGCCAGCGCCATCTCGGTGCAGCTCGCCGACGGTCGTCGATTCGACGGCGAGCTGGTCGGCCGCGACGCGCCCACCGACCTCGCCCTGGTTCGCCTCCGCTCGCCGCCGGAGGATCTCCCCGCGGCGCGGCTCGGTGACTCCGACCGGCTCCGGGTGGGCGACTGGCTCCTGGCCATCGGCAACCCCTTCGGCCTGTCCACCAGCGTGTCGCTGGGCATCCTCAGCGCCACCGCCCGCGATCTCGGAAACGGCCCCTTCGACGAGTTCCTCCAGACCGATGCCGCCATCAATCCCGGCAACTCCGGCGGACCGCTGTTCGACATGGCCGGCGAGGTGGTGGGGGTGAACACCGCCATCGTCAACAACGGGAGCGGGAGCCGGATCGGCTTCGCCATCCCCTCGTCGCTGGTCCGGGCGCTCCTCCCGCAGCTGCAGGGGCGCGGCGGCGTGGTGCGGGGGGCCCTCGGCGTGTACACCCAGGACCTCACCCCCCAGCTGGCGACGGCGCTCGGCCTGGAGGTGCGGCATGGAGCGGTGGTGAACGGCTTCGTTCCTGGCTCCTCCGCCCGCGCCGCGGGGCTGGCAGTGGACGACGTCATCGTCTCGCTCGACGGCCGGCCCATCGAGTCGGCGCGCGCGCTCACCCGGCTGGTGGGTCTGCACCGCCCGGGTGAGCAGGTGAAGCTGGGCGTGGTGCACGGCGGCGCGGCGGGCTCGATCAGCGTCCGGCTCGGCGAGCGAAGTGACCTCGAGGGCACCGGGCCGCTCCGCCCGCCGTCCGGAGAGGACCGGGCCGGGCCGGAGCAGATGGTCCCCATGCGCCTGGGGGTGGAGATCGGCGAGGTCACCCCCGAGGTCGAGGAGGCCATCGGGGTGCGTGGACCGGGCGCGCTGGTGCTCTCGGTCGAGCCGGGCTCACCGGCGGAGCGCGCGGGGTTCCAGCCGGGGCTGGTCATCGTGGAGGTCGCCGGGCATCCGGTGCACTCGGCGAAGGAGGCCAGCGATCTCATCCGCGACGCCCGGGCTCGGCCACCCATCGTGTTCCGGCTGCTGGGGCCGGGGCGGGTGACGGCCGTGGCCACCGTGGAGCCCTAGAGAGCTCTAGCTGGCGGGAGGCAGCGGGCGGACGACGTTGCCGAAGCCGTCGGAGCCCTCGCCCGCGACCCCGGTCGCGTACTCCACCACCCCGAAGATGCCCTTCGGTCCCGGGGGCCGGCAGCTGAAGCGCAGGCTGATCGCGTCGGGGTCTCCGGGGCGCACCCGGCGCAGGTGGCGCTCGAGCAGGACCTGCTCCCCCTGGCGCACCAGGGCGGGGAGGAGGGGCGAGGTCTGCACGTCGGGAACCAGCACCTCGTCGCTGCCGAGGTCGGCGTGGGCGTCGAGCGCGAGCCGCCCCTCGCGTCCGGCGCGCACCGCGGCGCGCACCACCACCCCGCCGTCGCTCTGCCGCTCGAGACTCCAGCGCTCCAGCTGGAGGCACGCCCCGAGCTGTGCGAGGTGCTCCCTTTCCTGACGTTCACGTTCGCGGAGCTGGCGCTGCAGCTGCAGACGGGGCCCGAGCACCGTCCCGGCGAACAGCCCGAGCAGCAGAGCCACCAGCGGAAGACCGAAGATCCACGGGCGCGGCATGACGCAACGCACCCTACCCCCGAGCACGGTGCTCGGCTAAGGGGACGAGCAGCCCATGGTCCTCGCCTCCACCCTCCTCATGCTCGCCGCCACCCCCGCTCCACCGCCGCCAGACCCGGTCCTTCGCCAGCTCTCCGAGACGCGGAAATTCCGGAACGGCACGCCGAACACCTTCCGGATGGACCGGAGCGGCGCGCACGTCTTCTTCCTCCGCTCGCCGGCGGATTCGGCGGTGCAGTCGCTCCACGTCTTCGACGTCGATGCGGGGCAGGCACGGGAGCTGCTCTCGGCCGAGTCGCTCCTCCGCGGGGCGGCGCAGCAGCTCAGCGCGGCGGAGACGGCGCAGCTCGAGCGGCAGCGGGTGGCCGCCCGCGGCCTCGTCGGCTACGTGCTCTCCGACGACGGGAAGACGCTGGTCACTCCCCTCTCCGGTCGCCTCTACCGGGTGGACGTGGCCGGACTGCTGGCCGGGCGGACAGTGGAGCAGTCGGTGAAGCCGCTTCCGCCCACCGGCGCCCTCGACCCCCGGCTGTCTCGCGACGGGAAGCTGCTCGCCTACGTCAAGAGCTGGGACCTGTACGTGCTCGAGCTTGCCAGCGGGAAGGAGCGCCGTCTCACCACCGGCGGCTCGGAGCGGGTGACCCACGGCCTCGCCGAGTTCGTCGCCCAGGAGGAGATGGGCCGCTTCGAGGGCGCATGGTGGAGCCCGGACGGCAAGCAGATCGCCTTCGAGGAGGCGGACACCCGTGGGGTCGAGACCTTCACCCTCGGCGACCCGGCGCACCCCGAATCGGCCTTCGAGCACCTGCCCTACCCGCGTCCGGGCAAGGCGAACGCGAAGGTGCGGCTGGGCATCGTCCCCGTCGTGGGCACGGCCCCGAAGACGGTCTGGGTGAAGTGGGACGCGGAGAAGTACCCGTACCTCACCCAGGTGAGGTGGCCGCGCCGCGGCGCGCTCACCGTCTACGTGATGGACCGGGCGCAGCAGCACGCGCTGCTGCTCGCGGTGGACCCGAAGACCGGCGCGACCCGGACCTTGCTCGAGGAGCAGGACCCGGCGTGGATCAACCTCCAGTTCATCGGACGCGGCCGCGACGCGGAGCCGCTGCCGCTGTGGCTCCCGGATGGGTCGGCGTTCTTCTGGGTCACCGAGCGCAATGGCGCCCCGGAGGCGGAGATCCGCTCCGCCGACGGTCGGCGGCTCGGCAGCTGGGTGCGGCCGGACCAGCAGCTGGTCGGGGTGCTCGGGTACGACGTTGCCGAGCGCGCGCTGTACTACCAGGCCAGCCCCGAGTCCCCGGACGTGGTCGTGATGCGGGTGCGCGACGGCGGGAGCGCGGAGCGGGTGGTGGGGCAGCCGGGCGAGCGGGTGATGGTCACCGGAATGCTTGCCGAGGACGGACCCACCCGGCTGGTCTCGATCGAGACCCCCACCTCGTTCCCGGACTGGTCGGTCTTCGACCGCGGCGGCCGTTTCATCGGGCGCATCCCCGCGACCCGGGCCACACCGCTGCGTTCGCCGGCGCCCGAGTACCGCAAGCTCGGGACGCAGGGTTTCTGGTCCTACGTGCTGCGCCCGCGCGACGCACGGCCGGGGCAGAAGCTCCCCACCATCGTCTCGGTCTACGGCGGCCCGCACTGGAACCAGGTCGAATCCAGCGCTGCCTCGCTCGTCGACGACCAGTGGCTCGCCGACCAGGGTTTCCTGGTGGTGGGCTTCGACAACCGGGGCACGCCGCGCCGTGGCCGCGAGTGGGAGCGCGCCATCCGCGGGAACTTCGCCGGGCCGGTCCTCGAGGACCAGGTCGCCGCGCTGCAGCTGCTCGCCCAGCAGGTGCCGGAGGTGGACCTCGCCCGGGTGGGCATCACCGGCTGGTCCTTCGGCGGCTACGCCGCGGCGCTGGGGGTGCTGAAGCGCCCGGACGTGTTCAAGGCGGCGGTGGCCGGTGCGCCGGTGACCGACTGGCGCAACTACGACACCTTCTACACCGAGCGGTACCTCGGGCTGCCGGACGCTCCGGGCGACGCCTACGAGAAGAGCTCGCTGTTGCCGATGGCGCCGGGGCTCGAGCGTCCGCTGCTCCTGGTGCATGGGACGACGGACGACAACGTGTACTTCCTCCACTCGCTCCAGCTGTCGGACCGGCTGTTCCGGGCGGCCCGGGTGCACCAGTTCCTTCCGCTCGGCGGGTACACCCACATGGTGGCGGACCCGGCGATGCTGGAGTCGCTCTCGCGGCGGGCCGCCGACTTCTTCCGGCAGGCGCTGGGGGGCGGCGGCGAGCCCCGCTGACACGAAGGCCCGGGACACCGCTTGGAGCCGGGCCCGGGCCTGTCGTGAACGACGCGAAGGTTACAGCGGCTTGACGTTCTGCGCTTGCAGACCCTTGGGGCCGCGGGTCACGTCGAACTGGACCTTCTGACCCTCGGCGAGGGTGCGGAACCCCTCGCTCTGGATCGCGGTGTGATGACAGAAGACGTCCTCACCTCCGCCGTCCTGGGTGATGAAGCCAAAACCCTTCGCATCGTTGAACCACTTCACGGTACCGGTTGCCATGCGTCTCGCTTTGCTGTGCTCGCGTCGGCAGGAAGCGCCGCGCGGTCTCCTGTCCCAGGGGCGGAGGACGCCGGGAAATTTGCCGCAGGCTCAAACCTGCTCGCAAGCACGGACATCGTCCGAGCGGCCTTCCAGCGTTGACGCGCCGCGGCGTCGACGAGGTGTCTCGAGGAGGTGTCAAACACCTCTGGCAGCCGAGACGCTGACGGCCCGTCGCCCACTCCGGAGGAGGTGTCAAACACCTCTGTTGCACCGCCGTCGGCCACAAGCACCCGGAACTGCTGCCGGAAATCGAGTCGGCTCCGGGACTCTCAGACCTCGAGCAGCAGCCGTTCCGGGTCCTCGATGCACTCCTTGATGCGGACCAGGAACTGCACGGCCTCCCGCCCGTCGATGAGGCGGTGGTCGTAGCTGAGGGCCAGGTACATCACCGGCCGGATGACGATCTGCCCGTCCCGGACCACCGGTCGCTCGACGATGTTGTGCATCCCGAGGATGGCGGTCTGCGGCGGATTGAGGATGGGCGTGCTCAGCATCGAGCCGAAGATGCCGCCGTTGCTGATGCTGAACGTGCCGCCCTGCAGATCGGCCAGGGTCAGCTTGTCCGACCGTGCCTTCTGCCCCAGCTCCGCGACCTGCTTCTCGATCTCCGCCATCGACAGCGCGTCCGCGTCGCGCAGCACGGGCACCACCAGGCCGCGGCTCCCGGACACCGCCACCCCGATGTCGTAGTAGTGCTTGAGGACGACCTCGTCGCCCTCGATCGAGGCGTTCACCAGCGGAAACGCCTTCAGCGCGTCCACCGCCGCGCGGACGAAGAAGCTCATGAACCCGAGCTTGACGCCGTGGCGCTGCTGGAACTTCTCGGCGTACTGCTTCCGCAGCGCCATCACCGCCTGCATGTCCACCTCGTTGAAGGTGGTCAGGATGGCGGCGTTGTTCTGGGCGGCGAGCAGCCGCTCCGCCACGCGCTTGCGCAGCGGGGTCATCTTCACCCGCTCCTCGCGGGCGCCGGGGGTGCGCGGCACGGGAGCCGGCGACGCTGACGCGACGGGCGCAGGGGCCGCCGCCGGAGCCGCGGCGACGGCCGCACTCCCCCGCCCACCCTCCAGCACCGTGAGCACGTCGTCCTTCATCACTCGCCCGGCCGCGCCGCTCCCGCGCAGCGTCGCCGGGTCGAGCCCGTTGGCGTCGGCGATCGCCCGGGCCACCGGGGTCATGGGGGCCTGCCGGACCGCATCGGGAGATGGTGCAGCCTGTGCCGCGGGCGGGGGCCGCGCGGGGGCGGGTGCCGGCGGGGCTGTGGGCGCTGGCTGGGCCGGCCTGGCGGGGGCGGAGGCACCGGCCCCCGCGCCGGCGGCGATGGTGGCCAGCACGTCGCCGATCTTCACCGTGTCGCCCTCGGGGTGGGCGATGGTGGCGAGCGTGCCCGCTGCGGGGGCGGGCACGTCGATGGTGACCTTGTCGGTCTCGAGCACGACGAGGGGCTCGTCCACCGCCACCGGGTCGCCGACCTTCTTGTGCCACTTGCCCACCACCGCCTCGGTGATGGACTCCCCCAGCGCGGGAACGGTGAGCTCAACGGCCATCGGGCTGCCCTCGTGACAGTGCGGCGTCGATCAGGAGCACCTGCTCCAGCTCGTGGGTCTTCTGGAATCCGGTGGCCGGGCTGGCGCTCGCCTCGCGGCCCGCGAATCGAAGCGGGAGCCTCCGGGCCTTCGCCGACACCCGGCCCGAGAGCCTGGGGAGCACGAAGGACCAGGCCCCCATGTTCTCCGGCTCCTCCTGGACCCAGACCAGCTGCTCCAGCTCCGGGTAGCGGGCGATCTCCCGGGCGAGCTGCGCCTCGGGGAACGGGTACAGCTGCTCCAGCCGGGCGATGGCCACGGTGTCGTCGGCAGCCTTCGCCCGCGCGGCCAGCAGGTCGTAGGCCACCTTGCCGGTGCACAGAAGCAGCCGCGTCACCTTGGCCTCGCCCCCCGGCGGCGGATCGGAGACGAGCCGCTGGAACTTGCCGGAGGTGAAGGCGGAGAGCGGCGCGCTGGCCTCCTCGCGCCGGAGCAGGCTCTTGGGGGTCATCACCACCAGCGGCTTCCGCCAGGGCCGGATGGCCTGACGGCGGAGCAGGTGGAAGACCTGCGCGCTGCTGGTGGGGTAGCAGACCTGGATGTTGTCCTCGGCGGACATGGCCAGAAACCGCTCCAGCCGCGCGCTGGAATGCTCGGGGCCGGCGCCCTCGTACCCGTGGGGCAGGAGCAGGGTGAGGCCGCTGAGCCGCCGCCACTTGTCCTCGGCGGCGACGATGAACTGATCGATGATGACCTGCGCCCCGTTGGCGAAGTCGCCGAACTGCGCCTCCCAGAGCACCAGCGCGTCCGGGTAATCGAGCGAGTAGCCGAACTCGAATCCCATGCACCCGGTCTCGGAGAGCGGGCTGTTGTAGATTTCGAAGGGCGCGGCGCCAGGACCCAGGTCCTTCAGCGGGACGTAGCTGATGCCGGTCTTCACGTCGTGCAGCACGGCGTTGCGGTGGCCGAAGGTGCCGCGCTCGGTGTCCTGCCCGGTGAGCCGGACGTGGGTCCCCGACTTCAAGAGGGTGGCGTAGGCCAGGTTCTCGCCCGCCGACCAGTCGAGGGGGATCTCGCCCCGGGCCATCGCCGCGCGGCGCTCGAGGATCTTTCCCATCTGGCGCAAGGGGGTGAAGCCCTGGGGCACGTGCGCGAGGTGCTCGAGCAACGGCGCCAGCGACGTCGCCGGCACCCCGGTCTCGGGATCGGGGATGCCGTCCTCGGGCCCGCCGCGGTAGCCCTTCCACAGGCCCTCGTGGGCGCTCGGCTCGCGCAGCGCCGGCGTCTCCTTGGCCTGGTTGTAGGCCTGGAGGAAGTGGCGCTTGGCCTCCTCGCGGAGCGCCTCGGCCTCCTCGGTGCTGACCCGCCCCTGCCCGGCGAGCGCCCTGGCGTAGATCTCGGAGACCGGCGGGTGGTGCCGGATCGCCTCGTACATCAGGGGCTGGGTGTAGCTCGGCTCGTCGCCCTCGTTGTGGCCGTAGCGGCGGAAGCAGACCAGGTCGAGGACCACGTCGCTCTGGAACCGCTGCCGGTACTCGGTGGCCAGCCGCATCGCGTGGACGCAGGCCTCGGGATCGTCCCCATTCACGTGGAAGATGGGGATGTCCAGCATCTGCGCCACGGCGGTGCAGTAGATGCTCGAGCGCCCGTCCTCGGGGTCGGTGGTGTAGCCAAGCTGGTTGTTGATGACCAGGTGGACCGTGCCGCCGGTGTCGTAGCCGCGGAGCCTCGAGAGGTTCAGCGTCTCGGCGACGACGCCCTGGCCGGCCATGGCCGCGTCGCCGTGGATGACCAGCGGGAGCACCTTGCGGCGGTCCTGATCCTCGAGGCGCTGCTGCTTGGCGCGGGCGCGGCCCTCGACCACCGGGTGCACGAACTCGAGGTGGCTGGGATTGAAGGCCAGGCTCAGGTGGATGCGCTTGCCGCCCGAGGTGGTCACGTCCGACGAGAAGCCCATGTGGTACTTCACGTCGCCCCGGCCCATGAACGCCCGCGGGTCCACCGGACCGTTGAACTCGCTGAAGATCTGATCCGGGCTCTTCCCCAGCACGTTGGTGAGGACGTTCAGCCGGCCCCGGTGGGCCATGCCGATGACCACCTCCTCCACGCCCAGCTCGCCGCCGAGTTCGAGCATGGTGTCCAGCATCGGGAGCAGCGACTCGCCGCCGTCCACGCTGAACCGCTTCGCGCCCTGGTACTTGGTGTGGATGAAGGCCTCGAAGGTGTCGGCGTAGGTCAGCTTCTCCAGAATGCGCCGCTGCTCGGCGGGGCCGGGGTTCAGCTGGTTCTCACTGTGCTCCATCCGCGGCATCAGCCAGCGCCGGCGGTCGGAGTCGAGCAGGGTCATGTACTCGACGCCGAGGTGCCCGCAGTAGGTGCGGCGGAGCCGGGCCAGCAGCTCGCGGAGCTTCACCCGCTTCCGGTCGGCGAAGACCTCGGAACTGTCCACCAGCTGCTCCAGCTCCTCCGGCCGGAACTCCCCGTCGCTGGCCATCGCCAGATCTGCGATGTGGTGCATCTGCGGCCGGGGACGCCCGAGCGGATCCAGCTGGGCCAGCAGGTGCCCGCGAAGCCGGAATGCGTACAGCGTCTGGTCCACCCGGGCCTGCAGCTGCATGGCGGCGAGCGCCGCCGGCACGTCACCGACGGAGACCGCCTGGATGCGGGCAGGCGCCGTGGCCACCGTCGCCCCGTTGCCGTTCATGGGCTTCGCGGTGGCCGCCGAGCCGTTTCCAGTCCCGTGTCCGTTGGTGGGCTGCGCCCGTCCATCGCCGGATCCGAGCAGGGGGCGGCCGTCGGTGCGCGTCCCGGCGAAGAGCTGCTGCCAGCTCGGGTCGACCGAGCCAGGGTCCTCGAGCCAGCGGGCGTACAGGCCCTCGATGAAGTCGATGTTGGAGCCCGAGAGAAACGTGTCCGTGGGGTTCGACATGGGGGGGTTCGCCTGGGGGTTTTAACCTCGAACCCCCTGCAAGGCGGAACTTTGTCCCCTCGGGGAGCCTTCAGGAACGGGGGCCGGGCGGTGTGGGTCGGTAGTGCACGATTGCCGCTGCTGGCCCTCCGCCTGCGGGGACCAGGCGGGTGACCAGGCGACGGCGGTCGACGAGGCACACCGAGCCATGAGCGTCGCGGCAGTAGAACAGCGCCACCGAGAACGCGGCGTCGGACGGTGTTTCCAGAGGAAGAATCGACGCCGTGGCCCGGAGGACTGCCCCGGACGCCTCGAGCTGGACCGGCGCGGACCGACCGGCGACGGAGAGCTCGATGCGCTGCGGTGCTCCCGCGGTGAAGGTGTGACCCTCAGCAAGGCGCACCTCGAGTACCAGCGTCGCTCCGTTCGATGCGACCGGCGCATCCTCGAGGTGCTGGACTGGCAACGCCCGGGTGGCAAGGACCGGGCGTTCCACCATCCCCCGGACAGACGGAGGAGCGACCCCCGAGGGTACGAGCGGAGAGACCGCGCCGGTCGCCGCATCGACGGCGACGAGCCGGTGGTGGTCGGTGTCGGCCACCACCAGCCGTGCTCCCTGGACGGTGAGGCCCCCCGGCTGGGCGAGCCCGCGCGCCACGGTGGTCACCTGTCCGTCGGCGAGGGAGACCCGGCGCACCGCCCCGTTGAAGGTGTCTGACACCCAGAGCAGGTGTCCGGCGAGCGCGAGCCCCAGCGGATGCTGGAACCGCGCCTGGCCGAGGGCGCCGTCGCGCAGGCCGAAGTCGAACAGCCCCTCGCCGGCGAGCGTCTTCACCGTCCCCGCGCGCGGATCCACCCGCCGGAGCGCGCTCCCCTCGCTGTCGGCGACGTAGAGCACCTTCCCGTCGGTGGCCAGGCCGGACGGCTGGGCGAAGGTGGCGTCGGCGAGCGTGCCGTCCTCGAGCCCCTCGCGGCCGTCCCCTGCGCCCACGGCGAGCGCGCCGGTCCTCGGATCGAGCTGCCACAGCTGATGCGCCCCGGCCATGGCGATCCACAGGGTGTCGCCGAGGAAGGCCACGTCCCAGGGACTCCGGAGCGCGGTGGTGCGCGCGTCGGCCGCAGGGTGGATGGCGCCCTCGGCCTTCCGCCCGGTCCCGGCGAGGGTCTCGACGCGAGCGGTGGCGAGGTCCACCCGGCGGATGGAGTGGTTCCCGGTGTCGGCGACGTAGAGTGCGCCGTCGTGCTCGGCGAGCCCCTGCGGGGAGCTGAACGACGCCGTGTCCGGCGCCCCGTCGGAGAAGCCCTCCAGCCCCGAGCCCACGGTGCGGGTGAGCCGTGCCGCGGCGTCGAGGAGCAGCACCCGGTGGTGTCCCGAGTCGGCGACGGCCAGCCCGCCTCCGCCGAGGGCGAGCACCTTGCCCGGGAAGGCGAGCGGCCCGGTGGCCGGCAGCGCCGGGCGCCGGAACTCGGGCGGCCCCGCAGCCAGCACCCCGCGCTCCCGTCCGTCGTCCAGCGCCGCCTGGACCCATGCGGTGAGCCGCGCCAGCTCGGGCTCGCCGCGGAACCAGGCAACGGCGTAGCCGCGGGCGTCCACCAGGACCGAGGTGGGCCAGCCGTGGATGGCGTACTGCTCCCAGACCACCAGGTCCGAGTCGGTGCCGACGGGGTGCTGGACGCCGTGTCGGGCCATGGCCTCGGCCACGGCCGAGACTTCCTTCTCGGCGTCGAACTTCCCCGAGTGGATGCCCAGGACCTGGAATGGCTGGCCGGCGAAGCGCTCCTCGAGGGCGCGAAGGACCGGGAGGCCGTGGAGGCAGTTCACGCACCCCGAGGTCCAGAAATCGAGCAGCACCACCCGGCCCTTGAGCGCACCGCGGAGCAGGAGCGGCCGGTCGGTCCCGAGCCAGGTCCCCACCCGGTCCAGGTCGGGGGCCCGTGGGTGTCCTCTGCCCAGGAGCGAACGGATGGACATCGACGGCTCCTGGGGGGTGGGGCCCGGGGTTGGCGCGGTGGCGAGAAGGGCCAGCAGGGGGAGCGAGGGAGACACAGGGGGCAGCCTTCGGGGGAGGGACCTACCGGGGGACTACGCGCCGCGCCACCGGTCGGTTTCGGGCCCAGAGGCGCCGGGCAGCCGTGGTAGACCCCGCCGCCATGCTGCTCCAAGGCAAGCGCCTGCTCATCACCGGCGTGCTCACCCCGCAGTCGCTGGCGTATGGCATCGCCGAGCTGGCCCAGTCGGAGGGAGCGGAGATCCTGCTCACCTCGTTCGGCCGCGGCATGTCCTTGACCGAGCGCTCGGCGAGGCGGCTCGATCCGGTCCCCGAGGTCCTGGAGCTCGACGTCACCAATGCCGAACACTTCACCCGGCTCACCCAGACGCTGAAGGCATCGGGGAAGCCCCTCCACGGGGTGCTGCACGCGGTGGCCTACGCTCCCGAGGACGCGCTCGGAGGCAACTTCCTCAACACCCCGTGGGAGAGCGTCTCGACCGCGTTCCGGGTCTCGACCTTCTCGCTCAAGGAGCTGGCGGTGGCGGTGGCCCCGGTGATGACCGACGGGGGGAGCGTCGTCGCCCTGGACTTCGACAACTCCTCCCAGGCCTGGCCGGTCTACGACTGGATGGGGGTGTGCAAGGCCGGGATGATCTCGGTCATCCGCTACCTCGCGCGCGACTTGGGACCGAAGAACATCCGGGTGAACGCGGTGGCGTCCGGGCCGCTGATCACCATCGCCGCGAAGGGGATTCCTGGGTTCAAGCAGCTCGCCGACACCTGGACCCTGTCCGCGCCGCTCGGCTGGAACGCGCGCGACCGCCATCCGATGGTCGCGAAGACGGTCGTGGCGCTCCTGTCGGACTGGTTCCCCGGGACCACCGGCGAGGTGGTGCACGTGGACGGTGGGCGGCATGCCATCGGCTCGCCGCCGGTGGACGTCATGGAGCGGATGACAGCCGCTGCGGCGGACGACGAGCGCGGCCCGAAGGAGTGAGGCGGGCACCCAGGCGGCCCCCGCCCGCCGCACCGCCGAGCGTCACCCCCCCGAACCCCAGCGACGGTGTGGAAGCGCGCAGGGCCGCGCCGCCGATCGGGCTCAGAACCGCTTCAGCGCGACGATGTCGTTGTTGAAGGGGTCGACGTAGTAGACGTTGCCCTGATCCACCCCGCCGACGAGCGACGAGTTCTGCGCCAGACGGGGGTAGCGGTACAGCCACTGCGGCTTCAGGCCCGGACCGAAGTGCAGCACGACGTCGCCCAGGGTGGCGCTGTTGAGGAGGGCGCTCAGGCTCCCATCGGTCGCGGACCGCACGTTCTTCGCCAGCCGGGCGGTGGCCGAGCCGTACACGTAGAGGCCGGGGACGCGTGCGGTCGCGACCGGTCCGGCCCCGTCAGGCAGCCAGGCCTCGAAGGTGGTGTACGGCGGGTCGTTCCGCATGGTGACCACCGCGCCGAGCGCCGGGGCGCCACCGGAGAAGGTGCCGCCCTGGAGGGCCCCGAGCACCAGCGGCTGGGTGGGCAAGGGAAGGCCGGCCTTGGCCAGGTAGCTGCCGGCGAGAGTCCCGGTGGGACCGACGCGGAGCACCTGGAAGCCGAAGATGCCGAATCCCCCGCTGCAGTCCACCGTCACCCCGAGCGCGTAGCTGCCGTCGACGACGGGAAGCAAGCGCGTCACCGACTGGACGATGCACCCGGCCAGGGCCGGGTCGCTCTGCAGCTGCAGGACGAAGCCGTTCTGCGGGAAGGAGAAGAAGGTCCACGCCGGGCCACAGGTCGAGGAGACGTCGTTCGGCGAGAGATAGGTCCGCACCGCGTTGAAGGCCCCGGCGGTTCCGCCGGGGTTGGGCGGCGCGAGCGGGACGGTCGAGCTGCTGCCGAGCGCGTTGAAGAGCTTCCCAGTGGCGGCCTGGAGGCAGTCCACCTCGTGGGTGGCCGCGCCGAAGTAGCAGCCCGCCTGCGCGCCGGTCAGGATGTCGGGCGGGCAGACCAGGTCGTCCATCCGGGTGAGGGGGGGGCCCGTCACTCCGCCATCGGTCTGGAGCGCGTCGAGGAAGAAGGGCACCGTGAAGCCGGTGGCCGGACGCGGCCCGTTGATCGGCTCTCCGAGCGCGATGACGTCGCTGCCGGTGCGCTGAGAGGTGCTGGGCCGGGTGAAGAGCACGTTGCCGTGCCCATCGAAGTCCGCGGCGACGAAGCCTGCGTCGACGGGGAAGGGAATGCTGCCGCCGTCGACGACGGCGAGCGCGTTCGCGACCCCGGCGTCGTTGAGGATCGGCCCGCCGTCGGCGGTTCCACCGTCGCTCCCCGTGCCTCCGGCGTCGGCCGGGTCAGGCAGGGGCTGGGAGGAGACGACGATGCTGGAGGGGTCGAAGGCGAAGTAGGTGCCGTCCGGGGCACGGAAGAAGCCGGGGAGCCAGTCCGAGCTCGCGTTCACCACCGTGTTCTTCGCCAGCGCCACCTGGATGCCACGCGCGGTGGCCACCGGCTCGGCGGCGTCGATGGCGATGCGGCCGGGGACGATGCGGTCCCAGAGCACGCGGCTGAGGAGCACCCCCTGCTCGAGATGGCTCGCGTTCCCGTTGGTGGCCCGCGCGTCGACGGTGAGGCCGACCGACCGCTCCACGTCCACCAGCACCTCGAACGGGACGTTGAACGGGTCCCCGCCGTAGTTGTCGATCCCCAGGCCCGGGGCCTGGAGGAAGGTGACGTCGAAGAACGGCGCGCCCCCATCGGGGTTGGCCCGCTGGACGATGCCGTCGGCCTCGCGGCCGGCGAGTCTGACGGTCGGCGGCAGGAGGAGCGGGCGGTCACTGCCCACGGTGAGGTTGAGCGGGGCGAGCGGCGCCACGCGCTCGGGCAGCACCGCCGAGAGCGAGGCGGTGGTGGTGTCCAGCAGGACGTTGAGCGGTTTGGTGCTCACGTGCCCGAGGGAATCCACGCCGATGAAGGTGAGCTGCAGCTGCCCCACGCCCGAGTCGGCCACGCCGCTGGTCACCAGGGTGCAGCGGGTGAAATCGACCACGCCGGTGTACGGGGGCACGTTCCAGGTGAAGACGCCGGTGCTCGGCGCGCCGCCGCAGGTCACCGTCACCGAGGCGACGCCGTTCACCGAGACCGCATCCACGCTGACCGGAGCGTTCAGCGAGATGGTCTCCCCCTCGCGTGGGGAGTTGATGGTGAGCGTCGGCCCCACGCCTCCGTCCCCGGGCACCTCGGGGAGCTCCAGGTCGAAGCAGGCTGGGAGCAGCAGGCACGACGCGGCGAGGAGCACTTCCCGGCACCTCACCGAAGTCACGGACAAGAGGGCGACCCTCCCGAGGCAGGGCAGACGCATCCCGAGGGTACCAGACCACTGCCAGGGGCGGAGACAACGAAAGGCCTGCCCGGGGTGGTCGGATCGACCCCGGGGATGTATGCCCACGGCCGAGAGCGGGGTGCGCCGCAGCCCCCAGGTCTTCAAGGGGCGGTGCAGCCGGTGGAGGTGCAGCCGCTGGTGGTGCCGTTGAAGCTCTGGGCGCAGAGGGCGTTGTTGTTGAAGGTGTTGGTGGCGGTCAGGTTGGGCGTGTTGTTCGCCGAGGTCGTCTGCCACATCGCGACGATGCCGTAGCCGGCGCTGAACCGGATGGTGCTGTTGGTGAGCAGGTTCGCCGGCGGGACGTACTGGGTCTCGAAGTCTCCCACCAGGAGGCCGCCCTGGTCCTGGGTCGCCGGGTCCTTGCAGTTGTTCGAGCTGATCCCGTTGAGGCCTCCGGCGTACTCGATGACCACGTGGTCGAGCTGCGAGCCAGTGGCAGTGTCCAGCCACAGTCCTCCCCAGTCGCCGGCCGCGGGGGCCGCCTCGCCCGAGGTGAACAGGATGGGGTCGGCCGCGGTGCCCTGCGCGAGAAGCACGCCCACCAGGTTGTTGGGTGAGTTTCCGTTGGTTCCGAAGGTGATCATCGCGCCCGGCGCGGCCACCAGCCGCGGAAGGAGAATCCGCGCGCCGGCCTCGACGGTGAGCTTCACCGGTGTGGTCCCGGTGGCCGGGGCGACCCTCAGCCCGGAGGTCTGGATCCGCACCGGCAGGTGCTTGTGGATCGTGGTGTCGGTCGTCACGTTGATGGTCCCGACCACGTTCACCATCGGAAGCCCGTTGCTCGCCGCGGCGTAGCTTCCGACGGGGACGGTGCCCAGCGCCATCATCCCCATGCTGAGCACATATCCCGGCGCGTTCTGCACGGTGAGGTTGGCCGAGTCCGAGGTGAAGGCCGCTCCGGCGTCGAAGTACACCCCTCCGCCCTGCGGCGAGTCGATGGTGACGTCCCTCACCCGGACGTTTCCCGCGGGGGGAGCCGCGCCGTAACCCGATCCCACCCCGACCAGGGGAGAGTTGGCGTAGGAGCCGCCGAGGGCCCCTCCGCCCCGCAGCGTGGTCCAGCTCAGGTCGACCAGTGAGGTGGCGGTGGTCGCCCGGAGCATCCCCCACGGCTGCGTGCTGCTGGTCGGGCCGAAGGAGACGGAGCCCCCCGGCCCGGTGCCGGCGGCGACCAGCGATGCTCCGGCGTTCACGTTGATCACCGCGCCCCCGGCCAGCGAGACGATGGCGCAGGGCTGGATGGTGACGGTGGCCGTCCCGTTGACGGAGATGCTGTTGGGGACGACGTGGGTGACTCCGGCTCCCGCCCAGGTCTCGCTGGCGGTGATGTTCGCGCTGTGGGTGACCACCGTGCCGGTCGGCGCCCCGCAGCTCGCCGCCCCGGTGACGCTCACAGTGGCGCTGCCGGAGCGGGATGGATCGGCCAGGCTGGTGGCGGTGACGGTGTATGTCCCGGGCGAGGCAGCGGTGAAGGTCGCGACGTTGCCGTTGGGCACCAGTGTCCCGCCGGAGGGAGACACGCTCCAGGACACCGCCTGGGAGCAAGGGCCGCTGAAGGTGACGCTGGCGGTGAGGCTGGACTGCGCCCCGATGGCCACGGTGGCAGGGTTCGCCGCGACCGAGACGCCGGTCACGGTGCAGCTCGCCCCGCCCGCGCTGCCGCCCCGGCGATCGAGTGCCACCAGGGCGTTGTTGAGCGGGTCCACGTAGTACACCGTGGGCTCGGCGTCGGCCGCGACCAGAGCCGAGGTCGTGGCGAGCAGCGGATAGCGGTAGATCCACCGCGGCTTCAGGCCCGGTCCGAAGTGGAGCACCACGTCGCCGAGCGTGGCGCTGTTCAGCAGCACGGTGAGGCTGCCGTTCGCCCCGGCCGCCAGGTTCCTCCCAAGCCGCGGGGTCGGCGCTGGGTTGTAGACGTAGAGCCCCGGCACCCGGGCCGTGGCCGCCGGCCCCGATCCGTCGGGCGGCCAGGCCTCGAATACGCTGTTGGGCGGGTCGTTCCGCATGGTGACCACCTTCCCGTCGGCGAGTGCGGCGAGCACCAGCGGAGGGGCGGTGAGTGGAACGGCCTGGGCCGCGAGGTAGCTCCCGGTGACTGCGCCGTTGGCGTT
>Ga0335084_10000110_pt1 | contig 56161 bp, 42 predicted proteins | sample Lox_Sample_44_FD_206721 | JGI IMG/M metagenome (GOLD analysis project Ga0335084, IMG submission 206721) | Soil microbial communities from Loxahatchee National Wildlife Refuge, Florida, United States - Lox_Sample_4.4 | ecosystem: Environmental > Terrestrial > Soil > Wetlands | place: USA...
GAGCGCGCTCCCGCCGGGGCTGTTGACGTAGAGCACCGCTGCCGGGCTGGTGCGGTCCCGGGCCGCGGCCCGGAGCCCGGCGACCAGCGTCTCGGAGCCGGCGATGGACGGGCCCAGCGGCGGCGCCCCGGAGGCCGAGTGGGCGATCATCCCCGAGACCGGGACGACCGCCAGCCGGGTGGGGCGCCGCCAGGCCATCCAGCGGACGCGCGGCACCCGACGCGAGCGCTCCCAGTCCCGGAGGGTGCCGATTCCCGCCGTGCCGGCCAGCGCTCGGTCCTCGTCCGGCTCGAGGCCCAGCGCCGCGGGCAGCTCGAGGTCGTCGGCAATGAGGTCCACCAGCCCAAGCGCCTGCGCGCGGGTGGCGCTGTAGGGTCCCTGGTCGACCCGGGCCCGGGCCTCGTCGACAGAGAGCCGCCGCCCCCGTGCCACCGCGTCCACCAGCTCGTCGTGCCGCTCGTCGAGGAACTGCTCCAGCGCGGCCCGCTGGTTGGGCGAGACCTCCGCCCGGGTGAAGAGCTCGGGAGCGGTCTTGTGCTCGCCGCGGCGGACGAACTCCGGCCGGATCCCGAGCTGCTCGAAGGCCCGGCCGGCTGCGGTCGCCTCGGCCAGGAAGCCGGCCAGCTCCAGCCGCCCGGCGCGAGGAAGCGCGATGCGGTCCGCGGCGCAGAGCAGCGCGAGCTCCGCGTTCCCCGCGCTCACCGCGGTGCCGACCACCTCCTTGCCACGGGCGCGGAAGGCAGCGAGCCGCTCGGCGATCCAGGCTCGCTTCCCGGCCGGCATCTGCAGCGATTCGACCTGGAGGACCACCCCCTTCACCGCCGGGTCGGCGCCGAGCGCCTCGAGCGCCTCGTCGAGCAGATGCAGCGAGGTGACCTGCCCCGGTGCGTGCCGCTCGCGCCGCAACGGCCAGCGCCGCTGGAGCGGCTGGCGGTACGGCGGATCGCCCTTGAGCAGGAAGCGGACGTAGACCGGCGCCCGCCGCCGGCCAAAGAGGTGGAACGGCGCCCTGACCGCCAGGGTGAGGAGCAGGATGAGGTTGACCAGCGCGGCGATGAGGGGACGGAGCACGAGGGCCCTTCTCTAGCGCTGAGCGCGGCCTCTGGCGGGGATCAGCTCGGTCCGCGCGGAACGACGGCCACTTCGCCTTCCTCCTTCAGCTCGACCCGGACCGGGAGGAACTCCTCGAGCAGCGCGGCCGTGACCCGGAGGTGCGGAGTGATGCGGGCGGCGGTGAAGCGGGTGGTTCCGGGGGAGGACGGGCCGAGCAGCCCCGCGGCCAGCAGCCCCGCCGGAAGGAGGATCTGGTCCGCGAGGTGCTCGTCGAGCGCGCCCGGTGACTGCATGAAGTCGGCGAGCGCGTGGGCCGCCTTCGACCCCACCTCCTCCGGTGCGGCATTCTTGGCGCCGACGGCGGCGAAGGCAGCGAAGGTGTTCTCGAACTGGGCCCGGATGAAGACCAGGGTGCCGGGCGTCTTCCCCACCGGCAACGGCAGGTTCTCCGCGTGGCAGTAGATGCCCCGCTCGCGGAGCGCGTTCTCCGCCGCCCGGGCCTGGCGCGCGGCAACGTCGAAGGGCACGCCGCCGACCAGGCTCCGTACCTCCACGTCCTGGAGCGTGCCCCGGGCCGGAACCTCCACCCGGAGCGGAGGCTCGCCGGGTCCCTGCACCTGACCCCGGAACTCCCCCACCCCCTCCGGCCAGAACCCCGCCCGCTGGAGCGAGAGTGTCGCCCGCAGGCCGTACGCCTCGAGCAGCGGCAGCCAGACCCAGGCCAGGTGGTGGTAGGTGGGCCCCTTCGGGGCATGGGTGAGCCCCAGCAGACGGAGCTCTCCTCCTCCGGCGAGCGCCAGGGGGTAGAACAGGCACTGGAACACCAGGCACGCCGGGGCGGATGCCCCGAGCTCGAGCACGTGGCTCCCGGAGGACACCGGGCCCGGCTGGAAGGCGAAGGCCAGCGCCCCTGCGTGCGCGCCCTCCACCCGTCCGCCGAGCGCCTCGGCGGCGCGCAGCAGCGCCAGATGCCTCGGCCGGAGCCCCGGGGCAATGCGCGCGGCGCAGAACGATTCCACGCGGAATGGCCGCTGCGTGACCAGCGACAGGGTCAACGCGGTCCGTAGCGACTGACCGCCCGAGGAGCCGTCGACGGTGATGGGAGCGTTCGCGGACACGAAACGGAACGGTCGAGACTACCAGAGGACCCTCACTTCTTCTTCGAGTCGACCGGGACCTCGGTGGGTGCGGTGGCGTCCGGAGGAGGTGCCGACTGCCGGGGCGGCTTCTTCTTGGAGGAGCCCACGTCCACCGGCACGTCGGTGGGGGCAGTCGCGTCCGGGGGAGGCGCCGCCTTCGACTTGTCGATCTCCTTCTCCAGCGGGGTGCGCTCGTCGGTGGGTGCCCGCAGCTCCCCGGTGCCGGGCGGGGTGGGTGCGCCGCCGGCACGGTTGGTGGGGCTCAGCTGCCGCGCCAGCTGCACCGAGACCGAGTCGAGGACCGCGACCATCTGCTCGTGGAAGGGGCGGGGGTTGGCGGCGAGGGTCGACGGGTCGAGCGGCGCCAGCCCGACCTGGGTGGAGGTCCCGGAGAACCCGGTCCGCCACATCTCTCCGCCATCCCCCAGGCGGAACATGCGGCCGGTCCCGCGCACCCAGGTCTGGGGCACGCCCTTCTCGGTGCGCATCCCGTACTCCTCGATGACGAACTCCACCACCGAGTCCGCGCCGAGCGGGCGAAGCCGCCCGTAGTCCGGCGGGCTGCCCGGGACCTCCTGCACCAGGAACGTCTCCAGCGCGCTGGCCACCTGCGAGGGCGGGACCGCCTGCGACCAGGGCTTCTCGGTCTGGATGGCGGCGTGGACATGGGAGCGGAGCCGCTCCGCCGCCTCGAAGCGGGAGAGCGCCGGCCGGAGGCTCTCCTCGAGCTTGCGATCGGCGTCCTCGGGGGAGGTGCCGGCGAGCTTCGCGGCCTGGGCCGAGTCGGAGCGGTAGACCACGACCCGGGGCCCGGCCTCGTCGGCCACCCGGGAGACGAAGGCGGGGTGCTGGACGCGGTCGAGGTCACTTCCCTCGAGCGTGGTGTGCGCGCAACCGGCGATGCCGAGGGTCAAGATGGAGGCAGCAGCGAGGCGGAGGGTCACGGGCGTGTTGTCTCCCAGGGCTAGACCACGAAGAGCGGCTCGTCGTCGGGCGTGAGCGGCAGCCGCGCGTTGATCTCCGCGCGGGCATCGCGCAGCGCCTCGAGGTGGGCACGCACTGCGGGGTAGCGCTCGAGGACCCCGGAGAGCTCGGAGACCGGCAGCCTCAGCAGTGAGGTCCGGCGCAGGGTCCGCACCGTGGCGTTGGGCGGCACGCCGTCGAGGAGGGACATCTCGCCGAACACGTCCCCCGCTCCGAGCGTGCCGGCCACGCCACCATCGCGGAGCACCTCGACCTCGCCGGCGAGGATGACGTAGAGCCCGTCGCCCTGTCCGCCCTGGGTGATGACCACCTCGCCGGCCAGCGCATCGCGTGCCCGGAACCGGGTGGCCAGCTCTCGCCGCTCCCCCCGCTCCAGCGGCCGGAACAGCGCCGAGGTGGAGAGGAGGTTGCTCAGCAGGCGCTGCCGGCAGAAGGTCTTGAGCGCCGAGGCGACCCCGGGGTGGCGGCCGGCGAGCTCCATCAGCAGCTGCCCGGAGATCTCCAGCAGCTGCGTGTCCTCGCTGAGGGCGTAGACCGAGGCGGTGCGCGGGCCTCCGGCGAGGAGCGCCACCTCCCCGAAGAACTCGCCGGCCTCGAGCGCTGCGACCGGATGCGCCAGCCCGTCGTCCTCGCGCAGGACCGACACCCGGCCCTCGCAGATGACGTAGAAGCTGTCGCCCGGCTCGCCCTGCTGGATGATGCGATCGCCGGCCTCGAAGCGCCGGAGCGGACAGCGCTCCACCAGCTCGACGAAGGCCTCGTGCGAGAGGTCCGAGAAGAGCGGGGCGCGGGGGACGTCGCGGGCCGCCGGGGCGACGAAGGGGTTGCGGGCCAGCGACGGCTCCGCCGGGGCGAGCTCCGCTGCCTGCTCGAGCGCGTGAATCAGCGGCCCCGGGTCGAGTGCGAGCGGCGGGGGAGCGGCGGGCTCGTCCTCGAGCTGGAGGTCGATGTACCCGGGATCCTCCCCCGGCTTGGGCTGCGCCGGCGGAGGCGACTCCACAGGCAGCTCGAGCCCCCCGACCCCACCGGCGTCCTCGAGGCTCAGCTCCACGAACCGTGGCACCGGAGCAGGCGCGGGCGTCGGCAGCGGTGCGGCAGGGGCGGGACCCGGAGCCGACGGGGCCGGGTTCGTGGCCGTGCCGGCAGTGGACGCAGGGAGGTCAGGGCGTGGCGCGGCCGGCGGGCCGAGCGGGACCGGCGTGTCGAGATGATGATTCGCCTCGGTGCGGAGCACCTCCTCGAGCGTCGGCTCCTTGGGGTCCGGGTCGAGCATGTACTCGGTGACCAGAAGCTCCGTCGACTCCGGGCGCGCCCGCTGGGTGGGTGCCGGAGCGGGGCTGGGGGTGCCAGGCTCGATGATCGCCGGTGCCTCGGCGCCGATCGGCTCGAAGGGCCGCACCGGGAGCGGCTCGTCCCGCGCCGGCGCCGGCCTCCCCAGCAGCGTCCGCAGCGCCTGCCCACCGGCGGCGCGCTTGGCGTAGAGGTCGGCGAGGATTCGCTGCATCTGGGTGTGGTTCGGGTCCAGCTCGAGGACCCGCTTGCTCGCGGCGATGGCCCGGGCGAGGAAGCCGTCCTCGGCGAACCCCCGTGCCGCGGCGAGGTAGGCATCGATGGCGCGGGCCTTCTCGCCGGCGCGCGCGTAGGCATCACCCAGCCGGAGGTGTGACTGGCGGTCCCGGGGAGCGCCGGCGCAGTAGGCCGCGTAGAGGGAAGCGGCGCGCGAGAAGTGTCCTGCGGCCAGGGCCGCACCGGCATCGGCTTTGAGCCGGGCAGGATCCATCGATGGAACGGGGTTTTACCTCACCCCGAGGACGCCCGGGGGAGCGGCGGATCAGCGGCGGCCGCCGCGTCTCCCACCTGCACCTCCACCCCGCGGTCCCCCGGGCCGGGGTCGTCGCTCTCCGCCACCTCGCGGCAGCGCACCGAAGCGCCCGCGCCCTCCTGCGCCGCGACCGGGCCCGCCGAAGCCCGGTGCCCCACCAGACCCGCCGCGCCGGCCGCCCGCGCTCGCGCCACCGCGGGCGTCGCCGAATCCTCCGTGCTGCCGCTCGAACGGAGCGCCGCGCCCAGGACGCCCGGGACCGCCTGTTGCTCCACCGAAACCCCTGCCCCGGCCGCCCGTCCTCGGGCCACCGCGGGCGGCCTGCCGCTCGAACGGAGCGCCGTGTCCAGGTCGCCCGGGACGGCCTGGCGCTTGACCGAAGCCCCTGCCCCGGCCCCCCGCGCTCGGGCCACCGCGGGCGGCCTGCCGCTCGAACGGAGCGCCGCGCCCAGGTCGCCCGGGACCACTTGGTGTTCCACCGTAGCCCTGGACCCCCGCGCTTGCGCCACCACGGCCAGCACGACCGCCAGCGAATCCACGACGGCGCCCCTCGGGCGCGGCCCCGCCAGGTGCACCTCGTGCCTTGCTCCAGCCCGCGCCGCGGGCGAAGCCTCCGCCCCGGCCGCCCCCCTCGTGCTCCTGGGACGGGAGGCGGCGAGCAGGCCTTCGGTCCTCGCCTGGGCCCCGGGGTGCACCGAACCGGCCCCTCGGAGCCTTCCGGTCCCGGACGCCGCCCCGGCTCCCAGCGAACGACGCGCCTCGACCGCCCGGGCCAGCTCCGCGGTGGTGCGTCGTGCCCGGACCCCGTCCCGGCTCGGCGGGCGCTCCACCGAACGAGCGACCTCCGGGTCCGCCCCGCGCTCCACGCGGATCACCCCGGTGCTCGCGGGGCCCGGCCCCCCGCCCTCCGGATGCGCGGTCCCGGGTCGATGACGCTGCTGCCGAGCGCTGCGGCTTCCAGGCCCGTCCGGCCGGCCTCCCGCCCCGTGTCCGCTCCCGGTGGTCGGTCCGCTCGCGGCCTCGAGGCGCTGCCGCCGTCCGCGGGGCGTCGCCGGCCGCGCCGGTCCCGGCGGAGGTGTCCTCCGTGGGCTCGTCGTCCTCACCGGCCCGACCGTGCCGTCTCGGCGGCAGGAAGGGCGCGGGCTCGGGCACGCTGCCCCCCGAGGCCACGGCCTCCACCCGCTGCACCTCCTCCGCCGTCAGGGGGCGGAGCTCGCCGGGCTGCAGCCCCGCGACCGAGACGCCCGCCTGGGCCGGCCGGAAGAGCCGGACCACCGGGTGCCCCACCGCGGCGCAGAGCCGCTTGACCAGGTGCGGTCGCCCTTCGCCGACCTGGAGCAACAGCCAGGTGTTCCGCTCGGTGACCTCGAAGCGCTCCGCCCGGAGCGCGCGCGCCGGTCCGTCCTCGAGGCGGACGCCCTCGAGGAGCCGGGCCAGCGTCTCGTCGGTCGGAGCGCCCTTCACCTTGACCAGGTACGCCCGGGGCACCTCGAAGCTCGGGTGCAGCAGCCGGTGCGCCGCCGCGCCGTCGTTGGTCACCAGCAAGGCCCCCTCGGCGTCCCAGTCGAGCCGGCCGACCGGGAAGACCCGCTGCTCCACGCCGGCGAGCAGCCCGGCGACCGTCGGCCGCCCCTCGGGGTCGGAGAGGGTGGTCACCACCCCGGGCGGCTTGTGGAGCAGGTACCAGGACGTGTGCTCCGGAGCGGTCACCAGCCTCCCGTCGACCGTGACCAAATCCGTCGGCTCCACCTTGGTGCCCAGCTCGGTGACCCGCTGGTTGTTCACGCTCACCCGACCGGCGGTGATGAGCCCCTCGGCGTGGCGGCGCGAGGCCACGCCGGCCCGGGCGAGGAACTTCTGCAGTCGTTCGCTCACCGGTCGGTCTCCTCGGGCGCAGGACGGGGAGCGGGCGACTCGGTGCCGAGCGACGCAGCGGTCGCCTTCGAGCGCGCCTCGGCCTCCTCCATCGCCTGCTCCAGCGCTTCCATCGCCTCCTCGGCCCCCGGAGCAGCGGCCTCCAGACCCTGCTCGAAGGTGGGGTCGGCCAGCTCCTCCACCAGACCCTCGGTGGTGGGCGGCGCTGGCGCCTCGTTGTCCACCAGGGTGCGGTGCTCCTCGGACAGCTCGTGGAACTCGCGCAGGGTCGGCAGGGCGGACAGATCCTTGAGGGCGAAGAACTCCAGGAACTCGCGCGTCGTCCCGTAGAGGATGGGCCGGCCGACCTCGTCCTTCTTCCCGAGGATCTTGATCAGCCGCCGCTCGAGGAGCGCCTTGACCACCGCCGCCGAGTCCACGCCGCGCACGTCCTCGATCTCCGGCCGGGTCACCGGCTGGCGGTAGGCGATGATCGCCAGCGTCTCCAGCGCTGCCCGGGTGAGCCGCTGCGGCTTCACCCGGAGGAAGCGCCGGACGTGCTCGCCGCTGTCCGGGTCGGTGCGGAGCTGCCAGCCTCCGGCCACCTCGGTGAGCACGATGCCGCTGGCACCTTCGCGGTGGAGCCCGGCGAGCTCCTCCAGCGCTGAGCGGAGCCGCGGCCGCTCGACGCCGGTGGCCTCGTGCAGCTGGTCCATCGTCACCGGCTTGTCGGTGACGAAGAGCAGCGACTCGACGATGGTCCGCACCCGCTCGGGCGAGAGCCGGCGGCTGCGCTGGACCAGCCGCTCGAACGGCTCGAACTCCACCGGCTGCTCGTCGATCTCCGCCGGCTCGACGTCCTCCAGCTCGGCGTCCGCCGGCGGCTCGGCCACCGACTGGACCTCGGCCTCGCTGAACGGCACTTCCGGGCCGGGGCGCTCTCCACCCTTGCCCGGCTTCTCAGGAGTACTCACGCTCGTCGACCTCCAGGGTCCCACCCTCGAGTGCACCGGCCTCGGCCGACACCCAGATGTCCCTCGACCCCTCGTCCTGGTTCACGCGGAGCAGCCGCAGCTTCACCATCTCGAGGAGCGCGAGGAAGGTGACCACCACCGCGCCACGGGTCCTCTGACCCTCGAAGAGCTGGAAGAAGGCGATGCGCTCTCCGGGCCGGAGCCGGGCGGTGATGCCCTGCATCGCGGCGGAGAGGGTGAGCTGATCGCGCACCACCTCGTGCCCCACCCGCGGCTCGAGCGCCTTGAGCACCCGATCCAGCGCCTCGATCAGCCGGTAGACGCTCACCTCCGCCAGCGCCGCCGACTCGACCTGCGCCGCGGCCGCGGGGGTGATGCGCCGGGTGAAGACGTCACGGTCGAGCAACTCGTTCTCCGCCAGCTGGCGGGCGACCTCCTTGTACTTCTGGTACTCGAGCAGCCGGCGGACCAGCTCGGCCCGCGGATCGCCCTGCTCCTCCGCGGCCTCGCCAGCCTCGGTCGGGGCCTCGGTGCGCGGGAGCAGGAGACGGCTCTTGATGTGGGTCAGCGTCGCCGCCATCACCAGGAACTCGCCGGCGACGTCCAGGTCCAGCGCCACCATCTCCGCCAGTGACTGGTTGTACTTCTCGGCGATCAGGGCGATGGGGATGTCGAAGACGTCGAGCTTGTGCTCGCGGATGAGGTGCAGCAGCAGATCGAGCGGGCCCTCGAAGGCGGGCAGCTTGACCTGGAGCCCGGGGTGCAGCGGGGCGGCGCCCACCTGAGCGACGTCCTCCGGCTCGGCCGGGGTCTGGGAATGGGTGGGCACCGTGCGCTCTGGCCCTACCAGTCCCGTCCGCGGAGGGTCAACGCTCGATCCCCACCGCCCGCCGCACCCGGTCGATGACCGGAGCGGCGACCGCCCGGGCCCGCTCGGCCCCGGCGCGAAGGATGGCGTCCACCGACCCCGGATCCTTCTGCAGCGCCTGGTACCGCGCCCGCGGCTCGTCGAAGGTCGCGTGGTACGCGGCGAGCAAGGTCTTCTTGAACTCGCCGTAGCCCTTGCCGCCCTCCCGCCAGGCCCTGTCCACCGCTGCGAACTCGCTCTCCGGGAGCATCACCTTGAGCAGCTGGTAGAGCGGGGTGTCCACCGGCTTCGGCGCCTCGACCGGGGTGCTGTCGGTCTTGATCCCCATGATTCGCTTCTTCACCTCGCCCTCCTCGCCGAAGAGGTCGATGGTGTTGTTGTAGGACTTGGACATCTTCTGCCCGTCGGTGCCCGGAACCACCGCGGTCGCCTCCTGCACCAGCGCCTCGGGGAGCTTGAGGATGCCGGGCTTCCCGCTCCTCGCCCCCCCCGGGTCCGCCGGGTCGTAGCCCGGCAGGTAGGTCAGGTTGAACTTGGTGGCCCAGTCGCGGGCGAATTCCAGATGCTGCACCTGATCCCTCCCCACCGGGACCAGGTCCGAGCCGTGGAGGAGGATGTCGGCCGCCATCAGCACCGGGTAGGCGAAGAGCCCGAAGTCAGCCGAGATGCCCTTGGAGACCTTGTCCTTGTAGCTGTGGGCGCGGTCGAGGTTGGACAGGGGGACCACCGTCCCGAGGATCCAGTACAGCTCGAGCACCTCCGGGATGTCGCTCTGCCGGAAGAGGATGGCCTTCGCCGGATTCAACCCCAGCGCGAGGAAGGCCATCGCCGTCTCGCGGGTGAGGGCCGCGGCGGCGGCCGGGTCACGCACCGTGGTCAGGGCGTGCAGGTTGGCGATGAAGTAGAGGGCCTCGCCCTGGTTCTGGAGGTCCACGAACTGGCGGAGCGCGCCGTAGTAGTTGCCGATGTGCTGCTTTCCCGAGGACTGGATGCCGGACAGGATGCGCATGGTGCGGAGCGGCGAACCTTAACCGCTCCGGCTGCGCGGGTGGGCGGCGTCGTAGACCGCCCGGAGCCGCCGTCCATCGACGTGGGTGTAGATCTGGGTGGTGGCGAGGTCGGCGTGGCCGAGCATCGCCTGCACCACCCGGAGGTCCGCGCCGCGCTCGACGAGGTGGGTGGCGAACGAATGGCGGAGCTTGTGCGGGCTCAGCCGCTTCTTGATGCCGGCGGCGAGCGCGTGACGGCGGAGCAGCTTCCAGACTCCCTGGCGGGTGAGCGCCGTCCCCCGTGGGCCGACGAACAGCGCGCGCGAGGCGCGCCCGTGGAGGAGCTGGGGACGACCGGCGGCGAGCCAGGCCCGGACCTCGGCCACCGCCCGCCGCCCGAGCGGGACCAGACGCTCCTTGTCGCCCTTTCCGCGCGCGACGAGGTACCCGGCGTCGAGCTGGACCGAGTTGACCGTCAGCCCCACCAGCTCGCTCACCCGCAGCCCCGTGGCGTAGAGCACGTGCAGCATCGCCCGGTCGCGCAGCCCCCGGGCGGTGGTGTCCCTGGGCGCCTCGAGCAGCGCCTCCACCTCCTCCAGGGTGAGAAACACCGGGAGCCGCCGCGACTGCCGCGGGGTCTCCACTTGCTCGGTGGGGTCGTCCTTGGTGTGACGGTCGGCCACCAGGAAGCGGTGGAACATGCGCATGGCCGCCAGGTGACGGGCCTGGCTCCGCGAGGAGAGCCGCCGGCCGAGCGTGGCCAGGTGCCCTCGCACGTGCTCCTGCCTGACCGCATCGGGGGCGCGCACCCCAGCGGCCCGGAGCGACCCCAGATAGCCGATCAGGTCCCGGGCGTACGCCTCCACCGTCCTCGGAGACAGCCCGCGCTCCGCCCTCACGTAGGCGATGAAGGCGTCGAGGTAGGGCTCCAGGGGGTCCAGGGAAGCGGCCATCGGCGCCCACGGTAGCCCCGTCCCGGGAGGGGGGAACTTTTCTAGAGCCCGGCCACGACTCCCACCCCCTGGCGCAGCACCTCGATGCTGTCCCCCATGAGCGAGAGGACCGTGCTGGGGTGGCCCTCCAAGGGTCCGGCGTCGAGCACCTGGGCGAGCGCGTGGCCGTAGACGTCGCGCACCTCGGCCGCGTCGGTGAGGGGCTCACCCTCGACCCGGGTGGAGCGTCCCCGGCCTCCGTCGAGCAGCTCCTCGAGCGCCGTGGCGGTGGTGGTCACCAGCGGCCCGCCGAGCCCGGTCACCAGCGCCCGGGCCACGGGTGCATCCGGGATCCGGAGCCCGACCTCGCGCTTTCTGTGCAGCAGCAGCTCCGGCACGAGCCGGGTGGCCGGGAGGACGAAGGTGAACGGGCCCGGGGCGAGCTGGCGCAGGACCCGGTAGGCGAAGTTGCTGACCTGGGCATAGCGGGCGAGGTCCGAGAGGTCCGCCACCAGCAAGGCGAAGGGCTTCTTCGGATCTCGGTGCTTCAGCTGCGCCAGCCGCTCCACGGCGCGGCGCTGGTGGGCGTCGCAGCCGAGGGCGTACGTGGTGTCACTGGGGTAACCGAGCAGCTCGCCGTCCTGAAGCGCCTGCACGGCAAGCCCGACCGTCCTCGGCTGCGGATGCTGTCCGTCGACCGGAACGAGGGGCGCGGTCACGCCCCTCGCATATCAACCCTTCGAGGGCTCGTGTCCGGTGTTCCCGGCCGCCGCCGCTGTTGCCGCCGCGTCGCGCGCCGCCCGCTTCCCCTCTTCGATGAGCTTCTTGACCTTCTGCCCACCCTTGCGGCCGATCTCCTCGTAGAAGTTGGGGCCGCGGGTGGCCTTCACCCGGTCGCCGCCCTTCTTGCCGATCTCCTCGTAGAACTTGGCGCCGCGCTCGGCCTTCACTGTCTCGCCGCCCTTGCGGCCAATCTCCTCGTAGAACGCGCGCCCGCGCTCGGCCTTGACCGTCGCGCCGCCCTTCCTGCCGATCGTCTCGTAGAACTCCCGGCCGCGCTCGTTCCGGACCGTCTCGCCGCCCTTCCTGCCGGCCTCCGCCACGGTCATGCTTCCCTTGTTGTCCTTGTCCGTCATGTCTTTCCTGTCTCCCTTCGCGGCCACCCCGACCAGCCCTCGCTCCGCTCCTTAGGACGCAAGGTGCGACGGCGCACGGGAAACGCAAGCAAGTCCCGTGCACAGCCAGGCATTCGACCGAGAAGCTGTACCTTCTCTGTGGTCGATGCCACTGAAAGTTCCCGACCTTTCGGGAACTTGACCGATGCAACGGTCCCAGGGTCCAAAGCTCCTGGCCTGTGGTGGGGGCAACCCGCCGCACGTCGGATTCATTCCGCCCCGACGGAGCGCACGGCCAAGCCCCCCGCAACCGAACGCTTGGTCGTCTGGCTACCCTTCGAGCGTGGGGGCAGGAACGGCCGCAGCGAGCTGTGCCCGGACGGTCTCGACCTCGCCGGGGTCGGTGAGCTTCTCGCCCCGCCGGGTGACGTAGAAGGAGTCGATCGCTCGGTTGGCCTCGGTGGCGACCTTGGCGACGGCGATCTCCAGCCGCGCCCCGGCGAGCGCCGCCGCGAGGTCGTGCAGCAGCCCGAGCCGGTCCTCGCCGCGCACGTCCACCACCGTGAAGCGCTGCGAGGCGCGGTTGTCCACGCTCACCCGGGTGGCCACCGGAGGAAGCGCGCGGTGGAGGATCTTCCCCCCGCGCCGCCGGGCGAGCAGCGCTGGCACGTCGAGCTTTCCTCGCGCCGCGGCGACCAGGTCCGCCCGGGCCCGGCGCCAGCGGGTGCGCTCCACCGGCCGCCCTGCCCGCCCGCGCACCTCGAAGACGTCGAGCGCGTAACCGTCGGCGGTGGACACGATGCGCGCCGAGAGGATGTCCAGCCCGTGCGCGGCGAGGACCCCGCTCCAGGTGGCGAGGAGCCCTGGCGCATCGGGCGCGGCGACGTGCACCTCGGCGTGCCCCTCCAGCGTCCGCCGGAGCACCGCGGCGATGGGGAAGCGCCGGGCACGGCGGAGCAGCACCGCGTGCCGGAGCGCGTCCGCGGGCGGGGTCGCGTCGAAGTACCGGTCGGGGAGCGAGTCCAGCAGCCGCGAGGCCTCCTCGGCCCCCAGCCTTCGGGTCCACGCCTCGGCGAACGCCTCGCGTTCGGCGCGCTCGGCGCCCTCCTTCCCCGACAGCACCGCGTGCGCCTTCCGGTACAGCTCGTGGACCAGCCCCGCGCGCCAGGCGTTCCACATCCCGGGCGCGACCGAGGACATGTCCGCCCAGGTGAGCAGGTACAGCGCGGTGAGCTTCTCCACGTCGCCGCACAGCTCGGCGAACCAGCGGATGAGCTCCGGGTCGGAGAGGTCCCGGCGCTGCGCGGTCTGGCTCATCGTCAGGTGGTGCAGGACCAGGAACTCGGCCACTGCCCGCTGCCGGGGAGTGAGCCCGAGCCGCGCGCCGAGCGTCACCATCAGCTCCCGTCCCCGGACGGAGTGGTCGCCGCCCAGACCCTTGCCGGCGTCGTGGAGCAGCATTCCCAGGTAGAGCGGCAGCGGATCCTCCAGGTCGGCGAGCATCCGTCCGAGCTCCGGCTCCACGTCCACCAGGTCTCCGGCGCGAAGCGCGTAGAGCCGCCGGAGCGCCCGGAGGGTGTGAACGTCCACGGTGTACACGTGGTACAGGTCGTTCTGGTGGTGGGCGGTGATCCGCCCGAACTCGGGCACCAGCGCTCCCAGCACCCCGAGGGCGTGCATCTCGTCCAGCACCGCCCCGCGCCCCGCCGGGGAGAGGAAGAGCGCCTTGAGCGCTTCCACCACCTCGGGCTCGCCGCGGGCCGCCACCAGCGCCGGCAGCGCCTCGGCGATGCGCTCGCGCGCCCAGCTGTAGATGGGGAGCCCGAGCTCCCCGGCGTTCTGGAACAGCCGGAGCACCTCGGCGGGCGAGCGCTGGAACAGGGTGCCGTCGTCCACCGTGAGCCGCCCGCGGAACTCCTTGAAGTGGCCCACCCTGCGCTCGGAGCGGAAGATGCGGCGGGGCGCCCGCTCCTCCTCGGCCCGGGCCAGGACCGCATCGGACACCCGGCGCAAGGTGCCCGCGGCCAGGTAGAGGTGACGCATGAAGCGCTCCACCGCCGCGCCCTCGGGCCCGTTCCGGTAGCCGAGCTCGGCCGAGAGGCTCGCCTGCAGCTCGAAGGTCAGCCGGTCCTCCTTGCGTCCGGTGGCGAGGTGGGCAGCGTTGCGGACCCGCATCAGGAAGTCGCGGGCGGAGCGGGCCTCGCCGACGTCGTGCCGCGGGAGGGCTCCGCGCTCGAGCAGCTGGCCCAGGGTCCGGGCGCGGAAGCGAACCTGGGCCACCCAGAGGGCGGCCTCGAGGTCCCGGAGCCCGCCCTGTCCCTGCTTCACGTTGGGCTCGAGCAGGAAGACCGTGTCTCCGAACTTCTCTCGCCGGGCACGGAGCTCGGCGGCCTTGGCCCGGACGAAGGCATCGGCGTCCCGGGTCCGCTGCTCGGCGAGCACCGAGCGCTCGGCACGGCCCCAGAGCCTGCCGTCCCCGGCGATGCGCCGGGCGTCGAGCAGCGCGGTGCGGAAATCGGTGTCCTCGCGCGCCGCACCGGTTGCCTCCGCCAGGGTCCGCACGCTCCAGCCGACGTGGACGCGGGCGTCCCAGAGCGCGGTGGAGAACGCCCGGGCGAAGCTCGCTACCTCGCCCCGTCCGGTGTGCAGGAGCAGCAGGTCCCAGTCGGAGTCGGGGCTCATCTCGCGCCGGCCGGTCCCTCCCACTCCGACCAGCACCGCACCGACCAGCTTGTGGGCGGGGGCGAGGACGTCCCACAGCGCCTCGAGCGCGGCGTCGGCCGCAGCAGTCACCAGCCGGGTGGTGGAGAGCCCAGCGCCCCCGCCCGCGTGGAAGGCGCGGATGCGGGCGAGCGACTCGGTCCGGTGCCGCCGCAGGCGTTCCCCGAGGCTCCCCTTCGCCGGGAAGGAAGGGACGGAAGCGACCAGCGTCTGGGAGCAGACGCGATCGGGCGTGGGAGGCAGCGCGTGAGGGTCGGCGGACACGGGGAGAAGGGTCTCTTGCCCCGAGGATAGCGAGGTCCGCCCTCGAGCGGTGTCGGGGCGGCTAGTTCACCTTGGCCAGCCGCTCGCGGTAGCCGAGGAAATCCTGCACGCCGGCGGCGATCGCCCGGGCGACATGATCTTGATAGTCCGGCGAGGCCAGGCGCTTCTCCTCCTCGGGGTTGGAGAGGAAGCCGGTCTCCACCAGGATCGCCGGCATCTTCGTCCCCAGCAGCACGTAGAAGAGCGCCTCCTTGGTGCCGAGGTCGCGGATCTTCCGGTCCCCGGGCGTGAGCTTCGAGACCAGTCCCGACTGCACCTGGGTGGCGAGCCGGACCGACTCCTCGGTGTTGGCGCGCGTCGCCAGGTCGGCGAGGAGGAAGCGGAGATCGGACATGCCCTTCTCGGAAGTGGCGTTCTCTCGTGCGGCCAGCCGGATGGCGTACCGGTCCGAGGCGAGGTTCAGGGTGTAGGTCTCGATGCCCCGGATGTGGCGCTGCGGCAGCGAGTTGCAGTGCACGGAGATGAAGAGGTCGCCCCGGGCCACGTTGGCCAGCCGTGCGCGCTCCTCGAGGCGCACGAAGTGGTCGGTCTCGCGGGTGAGGACCACTTCCAGGCCCTGCTCGGTGAGGACCGTCCGCAGCCGCTTGGAGATGGCGAGGGCGACGTCCTTCTCGCGGGTGCCGTCGGCGCCGACGGTGCCGGTGTCGTGGCCGCCGTGGCCGGGGTCGATGACCACCCGGCGAACCTTGAGCCCGAGCTGCTCGGCGAGCGTGACCTCGCTCGGGGCGCGCTTCTTGATGGCCCGAAGCCGCTCGCGGACCTGGGTCGCAGGGGCCTGGGCGAGGAGCGCGCCGGCATCGGCGGGGCTCGAGGTTCTGGTCGCCTCGGTCGGAGCAGGCGCAGTGCCGGCCACCGAGCGGCGCCGGTCCGGCTCGCTGGTCGTCGCAGTCCGGGCGGGCTCGGCAGCTCGGTCGACGGGCTCGGGGGAAGCCTCTTCGGCCTCGTCTCCGCTGGAGCCTGCCTCCTCCTCGGCCGACCCGGGCTTCGCCGTGGTCACCTGCTTCAACCACTCGGGCGTCTCGACGGGATGCACGGGCGTCTGCCGCACGCTGAGCGCGGGTCCGGAACGGCCGTCCGTGCCACCCCGTGCTGCCGGGACCGGGCGCGACTCGCCCGCCGATGTCTCGCGCTTCGCGACGTCCTCGCCCTTCCCCGTCCGCCGGCCGGTGTCCTTCGGCTCCGGCGGGAGCGAGGCGGTCAGGGCACGGAGACGAGATGCCTGGTCGCCCTTCGGAAGCTGCGCGGCGCGCTGGAGTACCTTCCGCGCGGGCTCGGGCTGGTCGCGCTCGAGGTACGCCCGGGCCAGGGCCAGGGCCGCGTCGTCGGCGAGCGAGCTGCGTGGGTAGCCCTCGAGGAGCGTCCGGTAGTCCTCCATCGAGGCCGCGGCGTCCTCGGCAAGGAGGCTGATCCGGCTGAGGTCCGACAGGAGCTGCGCCGCGGTGAAGAGCGAGTCCGGAGCGCGGGTGCTCTTGGGGAACTTCTTCGCCACCCCCTCGAAGCGATGCGCCACGTTGAGCCAGCTGTCGCGAAACTTCCGGCGCTTGGGGTCCTTCTTCAGGGCGTAGTAGCCCTTGCGGGCGGCCTGGTATGCCTGCTCCGCCGGCTCGGGCGCGGCGATCGCAGGCAGGGCGAAGACACAGAGGGCCAGGGCCAGGCGGGTAGGATTCACGACTACAGCCATGTGAACCCGGGCCGATCGGCTGGGCAAATTTTCCGGCGGCCGTCTCCCTTGGGGCGTCCTCCAGGGCGCTCCGAGAAATTAACGGAGAGTGCGGCTTTCGTGGTTCCAACTCCCTGAATTTTCGTTCGGGGGCTTCACCGCCATTCTAAGTTGGAGATATAGCTCCAACTCAAAATGGGGGTGAAACCAGGGAACCACCTTCCGGGCACTTGGACTTCCCAAATCCATACTCTCCGTTGAATTCTCGGAGCAGGCGCCGGGCCTTCCCGGGCCTCCGGGTGGCCGGCCGCGCCCGGCGCGAACGGCCGGCCCTGCGATCCGAGGTCAGCCCTCTCGGGTGCCGGCGAGTTCCTTCTGCAGCGTCGCGAGGAGCTGGAGCGCCTGGAGCGGTGTGGTCTCGTCCAGCCGGGCTTCGCGGAGCTGTGCGAGCACCTCGGACTCCACCGACGGCCCGTCCGGCGTGACGTCGTCGGGGAGGTACGTGGGCGCCCCGCAGTCCTCCAGCCGCAGCGGCAGCTGGGCCTCGTCCACCCGCACCATCCCGGGACGCGGCGCGCCTTCCGTCTCCAGGCGGCGCAGCACCTCGCGGGCCCGGCGAAGCACGCTGCCGGGGAGGCCGGCGAGCCGCGCCACCTCGATGCCGTAGCTCTTGCTCGCCCCGCCCTCCACCACCGTCCGCAGGAACACCACCTTCCCGGCGGACTCGCGGACCCCCATCGAGAGGTTACGCACCCGGGGGTGCGTCCGGGCCAGCTCCACCAGCTCGTGGTAGTGGGTGGCGAAGAGCGTCCGGGCGCCGATCTGGTCGTGGAGGTGCTCGGCCACCGCCCAGGCGATGGACAGGCCGTCGAAGGTGGAGGTCCCCCGGCCGATCTCGTCCAGCACCACCAGGCTCCGCTCGCTGGCGTGGTGGAGGATGGCCGCCGTCTCCGCCATCTCCACCATGAAGGTGGACTGGCCGCGGGCCAGGTCGTCGGAGGCGCCCACCCGGGTGAAGATGCGGTCCACCCTGCCGATGCGCGCCCGTGACGCCGGGACGAAGCTCCCCGCCTGGGCGAGCAGCACGGTGAGCGCCACCTGCCGGAGCAGGGTGCTCTTCCCCGCCATGTTCGGCCCGGTGAGGACCACCAGCTGGGAGTGGGTGCGGTCCAGGATGAGGTCGTTGGGCACGAAGGGCTCGGCGGAGACCCGCCGCTCGACCACCGGATGGCGCGACTTCTCCAGCTCCAGCACGTCGGAGTCGTCCACCGCCGGGCGGCAGTAGCCGTTCTCCGCTGCCACCCGGGCCAGCGAGGCCAGGGCATCGGCGGAGGCCAGCGCGTCCGCTGCGGCCCGCAGCGCCCCGGCCCGGGCGAGCACCGCCTCCCGGAGCTCGTCGAACAGGGCCCGCTCCAGGCCGATGCGCTTCTCCTCTGCTCCCAGCACCTGGGCCTCGAAGGCCTTCAGCTCCGGGGTGACGAAGCGCTCGGCGCCCACCATCGTCTGCCGGCGCTCCCAGCCCTCGGGGACGAGGTGCAGGTTGGCGCGGGTGACCTCGAAGAAGTAGCCGAAGACCCGGGTGTAGCGGACCTTGAGGCTCCCGATGCCGGTGCGGGCGCGCTCGCGGCGCTCGAGGTCGACCAGGGTGCTCCGGCCGTCGGTGGCCAGGGCGACGAGCACGTCCAGCTCCTCCGAGTAGCCGGGGCGGATGAAGCCTCCGTCGTCCAGGTCGGCCGGAGGGGTGTCCACCAGCGCGCGCTGCAGCTGGGCGGCGAGGGGCTCGAACCCGCGCAGCGGCCCGGCCAGTCGTCTCCAGAGCGCAGCCCGGCAACCCTCGAGCGCGGTGGCGAGGTCGGGGAGCACCGCCAGGCTCCGGCCGAGGCCGGCAAGGTCGCGCGGCGTGCCGAGCCCGGTGGCGAGGCGCCCGAGGATGCGCTCCACGTCCGCCACCTGGCGGAGCAGCCCCGCCCACGCCTCGCGCCACACGGCCTTGGTCGAGAGCTCCTCGACGGCGTCCTGCCGGGCGCGGATGACGTCCAGCTCCAGCAGCGGCGCGAGCAGCCACTCGGCGAGGCGGCGCGCCCCCAGCGCGGTGACGGTCCGGTCCACCACCCCGAGGAGCGAGCCCGACCGGGAGCCGTCCCGCATCGTCCGGAGGAGCTCGAGGTTGACCCGGGTGGTCTCGTCGAGGACCAGGGTGGACTCGAGCGGCACTCGCCGGAGCGCATGGACGTGGCGCGCCTCGGTGCGCTGGGTGTCCTTCAGGTAGCGGAGTGCCGCGCCGGCGGCGGCCACGGCCCGCGGCGCCTCGTCGACCCCGAAGCCTTCGAGGGTGGCGACCCCGAAGTGGGTCCGGAGGAACGCCCCGGCGCGACTGGGGTCGAAGTGCGAGGCCTCGCGCTCGGTGACCGGAAGCGTTCCCAGCGCGTCGCGGATGGCGGTGCGCACCACGGCCGGCGAGTCCGCAGCGACGAGCACCTCGCGCGGCTCGTGCGCGGCGACGGCCTCCAGCACCACCTGGAGCGAGGGGCCCTGCAGAGCCCGGAAGTCCCCGGTGGAGACGTCCAGGAGCGCCGCGCCGTGGGCGCCCTCCCCCGCGCTCACCGCCACCAGCCAGGCGGCCCGGGCCGCATCCAGCACGTCCTCGTCCAGGACCGTGCCGGGGGTGACGATGCGGACGATCTCCCGGCGCACGATGCCAGCCCCGGCGCCGGGCGCCTCCACCTGCTCGCAGATGGCCACCTTGTGGCCGGCCTCGAGCAGCTTGGCCAGATAGCGGCGGGCGGCGTGGAACGGGACGCCGCACATCGGCACCCGCTCGGGACCCTTGCTCCGCGCGGTCAGGGTGATGCCCAGCAGCTCCGCGGCGCGGACCGCGTCCTCGAAGAAGAGCTCGTAGAAGTCGCCGAGCCGGAAGAAGAGAAAGGCGTCCCCGGCGCGGGCCTTCGCGTCCAGGTACTGGCGGATCATCGGTGTGACCGGCGCGTCCGCCGGCTGCTCGTCCACCACCGTCCGTGCTGTCGCCGCTGCGCTCCGTTCCACCGCCGCCGCCTCTGCGCTCCTCGTGTGCCCCCACGACGCCCGGGGGGAACAGGTGGTAGCACCCTGGGCTGACCCCTTGAATCTCCAGGATCTCAACAGGCTCCGACAGATCGCCACCATCGCCGCGCGGCACGGGTTCGCCGATCTGCTGGACCGTGCCGGGGTGTTCCGGCTCATCGGCCGCCGCGAGCCGGTGGAGCAGGCCCCCGACACCCGGGCGCAGAGCGCGGCGCGCCGTTTCCGCCGGATGCTGGAGGACCTCGGGCCGACGTTCGTCAAGCTCGGGCAGGTGCTCTCCACCCGCGCGGACCTGCTCCCCAGCGAGTTGGTGATCGAGCTCCGCCAGCTTCAGGACTCGGTGGCCCCCATCCCGCTCGAGGCGGTCCGGGCGCAGATCCAGTCTGGGCTGGGCCGCTCCCCCGAGGAGGCCTTCGCCAGCATCGACCCTCAGCCGCTGGCCGCGGCGAGCATCGCCCAGGTGCACCGCGGGACGACGCGGGGCGGTGAGCCGGTGGTGGTGAAGGTCCAGCGCCCCGGCATCCAGACGCAGATCGCCTCGGACCTTCAGGTCTTGCGCGCACTCGCCCGGCTACTCGAGGCGGTGGTGGAGGAGACCGGCATCTACTCGCCGGTGGGCATCGTCGAGGAGTTCGACCGCGCCATCCGCGAGGAGCTGGACTTCGTGCACGAGGCGGAGAACGTCCGCGCCTTCCAGGAGACACACCGCAGCCGCGCCGGCATCCGCATCCCCAAGGTGCACGACGAGCTGAGCAGCGGCACCGTACTGACCCTCGAGTACTTCGAGGGGGTGAAGCTGCTCGAGGCCGATCTCGATGCCGAGCGGCGCGCCGCGCTTGCCCGCACCGTGCTCGATACCGCCTTCCGCCAGCTCTTCGAGGACGGGCTCTTTCACGCCGACCCTCATCCGGGAAACTTCCTCCTCCTCCCGGATGGCACCATCGGCCTCATCGACTTCGGGCTGGTGGGCCGGCTGAGCCGGCAGATGCGCGAGCAACTGGTCATCCTCATCGTCGCCGTCGCGCTCAAGGACTCCGAGTCGGTCGCGCGGCTGCTCTACCGGATTGGCGCTCCCGACGCCCGGGCGAACATCGCCGCGTTCCGGAGCGACATCGATGGGGTGCTCGCCCGCAACCTGCCCCGCACGCTCGGCGAGGTGAACGCCCGGCATCTGCTCACCGACCTGCTGGACCTGGCGGTGAAGTACCGGGTCCGGGTGCCCCGCGAGTACGCGCTCCTCTCCCGCGCCTCGGTCTCGATGGAGGGAATCCTCCGCCAGCTCTCGCCCGAGCTCGACATCCTCGGCGTGGTGCTTCCCTACGCCAAGGAGCTGCTCAAGGGACGGTACGACCTGGGCGACATGCAGGGCGGGATCCTCCGCGCGCTGCTCCGCTTCCAGGGGCTGGCGGCGGACCTCCCGACGCAGCTCTCGCAGATTCTCCTCGACCTCGAGACCGGCCGCTTCGCGGTGAACGTTCGCTCGGCGGCGCTGGACAAGGTGAACGCCAGCCTCCGCGCGGCGGCGGTCATCACCTTCCTCGGCTTCTGCGCTTGCGGCTTCATCGTGGGCGCGTTCATCAGCTTCTCCCAGGTGCCGTGGACGGTGCGGGGCTACCCGGTGCTGGGCCTTCTGGGCACTGCCGGCGCGGCGGCCCTCTTCGGCGCGGCGTTCACCTGGTACCTGTTCGGCAACCGCTTCGGGAAGATCAGCGTGCGGCGGCTGCTCCCTGGGAAGAAGCGGCTCGGCCACTGAGGGTTCTCCCCACCGGCCGGTGCGATCTCCGGGCGGCACAGCTGCGTCGCCGGGAGGCCGCAACACTCGCCTGAATCGCGCACCGCCGGAGGTCCCGGGGTTCCCCACCGGGCACACCCTTGGAGGTGGGATGGACGTCTCGACGCGTGCGGTGACTGCATTCCGGGCCGTTCCGCTGGAGCGGTCGCGGCTGCTTCCGGTGGACTGGCTGCGTGGCCTGGTGATGGTCCTGATGACCGTGGACCATTCCTCCTCGGCCTTCAACGCCGGGCGACTGTTCGGCGACTCGGCGCAGGGCTGGGTTCCGGGCACGGCGCTCCCCGCCGCCCAGTTCTTCACCCGGTGGATCACCCACCTCTGCGCGCCGACGTTCCTCTTCCTCTCCGGCTACTCGCTCTACATGTCGGTGCAGCGGAAGAAGCGGGACGGAGCCTCCGAGTCGGACATCACCCGGTTCATCGCTCTTCGGGGGCTGCTCATCGCCGCGCTCGACCCGCTGTGGATGGTACTCGTCCACCGCTTCCTGTTCGTCCTCCAGGTCCTCTACGCCATCGGGCTGAGCATGGTGGCGATGTCCGTCCTCCGACGGCTGCCGGCGCGGGTCTGCGGCGCGCTGGGCCTGCTCCTCATCGTGCTCCAGGAGGCGGTCGCCACGAGGCTGGCCCACGTCGAGGGCGTCGGCCGGGCGCTGCTGGTGTTCACCCTGGTGCCGGGGCGGGTCGGTCCGTTCCCGGTCTGGTACCCGGTCGTCCCCTGGCTGGCAGTGATGCTCCTCGGGTGGGCCGCGGCGGACATCGCCCGGCGGGAGCCCGAGACGTTCCCGGGCAAGCTGATCCTCGCCAGCGGCCTGGCGCTGTTGGTGTTCGTGGTGGTCCGGGGCCTGAAGGGGTACGGGAACGCGGGGCTCTTCCGCGAGGGGAGCTCGCTCATCCAGTGGCTCCACACGTCGAAGTACCCGGCCAGCCTCGCCTACCTTGCCTGCGAGCTGGGCATCGCCGGGCTCATTCTCACCGCACTGTGGATGGCCGAGCTGCCGGGCTGGCTTCGCCTCCCGCTGACCGTGCTCGGCCAGAGCGCGTTCTTCTTCTACCTCCTGCATGCGCACCTGCTCCGGCTCGCGGCCTGGACGCTGGGGCTCCTGCATCGGACCGGGCTGGGGATGACCTACCTCGCCGCCGCGGTGGTCATCGCCGTGCTCCTCCCCGCCTGCGAGCGCTTCCGCCGGTACAAGGTCTCGCACCCGCAGAGCCTCGCCCGGTACATCTGACGGGTCACTGCTCCCGAAATCGATCGCCGGCCCGTGCGTGACCTGGGGGCATGATGGCTGGCCGCCTCGCCGCGCTGCTCCTGCTGCTGACCGGAGCCCTCGCCTCCGCGGGCCCGGACGGCGGAACCCAGCGGGTTGGCCTGGTCGACGCCGCCGAGGGCTGCGCCGAGTTCTGGCGCCGCGCGCCGGGGGCCACGCCCGAGGAGCAGGCCCGCGCGTTCGAGGAGCTGCTGCGGGCGCCCCACCCCACGCTGTACACCGCCACGGTGCTCGGACTCACCGAGCCGCTCTCGGCCAGCGTCCCGGAGCGGCTGAAGAAGGCAGCGCGCTTCCATCCCGACCCGGCGCGAGTGGATGAGGTGCGCCGCACGCTCGAGGCGGACCTCCAGGACGCCGCAGTGCAGTTCCGGAAGACGTTTCCCGGCTTCACCTCGAAGCACCCGGTGTCGGTCGTGTGCTCGCTGGGCGCGTTCGACGGCGGGACGCGAACGGTCGAGGGCAGGGAGATGTTGCTCTTCGGCCCGGATGTCATCGCCGCCCTCCGGCCGCGGGGCTCCCGCCTGCGGCCCTTCCTGGAGCACGAGCTCTTCCACGTGCACCACGGGAATCTCCATCCCGACGCCCCGGAGACGGTCGGCGAGGCACTCTGGGAGGAGGGGCTAGCCACCCAGGTGAGCGCGGCGCTCAACCACGGGGCGACGAACGACGAGATCATGGTGCCGGACACGCTCGTCGCCGAGGCCACCCCACGCACTCCGGAGCTGGCGAGCCGGCTGCTCGGGCACCTGGACGATCCTGCGCCCGGGCCGGTCTACCGGCAGTTCTTCCTCGGCTCGAGCGAAAAGGGCGAGGTTCCCTCGCGCAGCGGCTACCTCCTCGGCTGGCGTATCGCCGAGGCCGCGGGGAGGACGCACTCGCTCGCGCAGCTCGCCGCGATGCCGCCGGCGGAGAGCCGGGCCCTGGTCGAGCGCGCGCTCCGCACCATGGCGCAGGGTGCCGGCGCCGGCGCCGCGAGGTAGCCAGGCCGCCGCAGTCCAGGCCCGTGCCGGGCCTCGCCCCAGTGTCATCCGCCCGCCCCCGCCGGGCGCCAGCCGGCGTCGTCCGGTGCCTCGAGCCGAGGGGCGCGGAAGCGGAACCGGAAGACGTCCTTCCCCTGTTCGATGCGGACCGACAGCGGAAGCTGCACCGGGCCGATCCGTTCCCAGCCGGAGAAGCGGAGGGTCAGGGTGCCCACCGCCCCGCCCCAGGTGATGCGGGCCGCGACCGGACGACCGGTGGAGAGGAGCGCGAGCTCCACCGGATGCCCGGCGACGTCGCGCCCGGAGACCCAGACCACCGGCTCGTCGTCGAGGCGTCCCTTCCGGGCCGGGCCGAGCTGCGGGAAGACGCGATCCGGCGCCAGGATCATCGCCAGGAAGTGATGGCCGAGGATGCGCGCCTGGAGGTCAGTGTCTCCCTCGGTCCAGTGGCCCGCGTCTCCGCTGACCCAGCTGTCCTCGCCCAGCGCGACCGAGTCCCAGATCTGCACCTCGTCGCGCCACTGGGTGAACCGTGCCCAGCCATCCGAGCGCCGGAAGGCGATGCGGGTCTGGTACTCCCCACGGGGGCCGACACAGTCGGCCGTGGCGTCGTAGCCCGCGACGCCGGCCCCCTGCCCCACCCAGGCCTGCATCCGCCCGAGCGGAGAGCTGGGCACGGCGGCCGTGAGCAGGAGGAGGAGCAGCGCTGCCATCGGTCCTGAGGAACCCGCAGCCCGGCGGGGTTGCGCCACTGCGTTGCAGCGGCCGTCCCCGGGGACGCAGCGAGACCCTCAGAAGGACCGCCCGAAGAACAGCGCGGCGAGCACGGCGAGCGGCGCGGCCACGCCGGACCAGCGCCAGGCCTCGCTCCTCCAGGCGGCGGCGGCCGACTCCTGCTCGGCAGGAAGGACCACCGGCGCGGCGCCACCGGCGATGCCCACCAGTCGCCAGCCGCCGGTGCGGTCGGGCTCGAGCGTGCCGAGCGCCAGCGCCCGGGCCCCGAGCTTTCCCACCGACTCCCAGGACATCACCTCGACCAGCTCACGCTCGCCCTCGGCCGGAACCTCGCCCGCCTCGCGCTCGAGCGACACCAGCACCCGTCGAATGCGGGTCGGAGCCGCGGCGCGGGTCGGCGAGAAGCGGAGGGCGACGCTCTTCCGCAGGCCGCGAAGCTCGAGCGGCAAGCTCGCCGCGCGCTCGCGGGCCACCAGCCGCCCCGGCTGGCCGCGCTCGCCGATGAGCCGCAACTCGGCCTCGTAGAAGGCGCAGACCACACCGCCGGGGGAGGTCACCTCGCCGCGGGAGCCGAGATGGCCATCGAGGACCAGCCAGCGGCCCTCGCGCTCGCCGGCGGGGAGGTTGAGTGCCTCGTCCACGGTGCAGGGGTGGGCGAAGCGGAGCAGCTCGGCGTGTCTCCACAGCTGTCCTGCGGTCCACGCCGCACCGATGCATCCGGCGCCGGCGGCGATGCCGAGCACCCACCGGAGGACCCAGCCGGCGGGGGTCCCGGCGGCGAGGGCGAAGGCGAGGACCCCCCCGAGGAGCAGTCCGGCGAGCACCGGCACCGGCGCGACCGGCGGGGCGATGGTCGGCACGTGTCGCTGAACCGCAGTGCCCCGAACCGCCAGCAACGCTCCCGACGCTCCCAGCCCCAGCGCGGGGGCAAGAACGGTCTGGAGGTCGAGGCCCGCGAGCTCGGTCACGGCGGTGCGAGCAGGGCAACCCTCGTGCCACCCGCTCCAGACGGAGGCGGTGCGTCACCCGGGCCGGGGCTGTAAAAAAGAGCGCCTCTACCCGGTGGTCCCGGTCGACGTCGGCTCGTCGATCCCCATCACCCGGAAGGTCTGCACCGCCCGCTCCTTGCCCTTCACGTGCGCCAGCGGCAGCGCCTCGACGTGGAATCCGGGCCCCGCCTTGGACACCGTGGTGTCGGCGGCCAGCACCTCGTTGCCCTTGGCCACGTTGCAGAGCCGCGAGGCGGTGTTCACGCAGTCGCCGATGGCGGTGAACTCGTGCCGGTCCGCCGAGCCCATGTAGCCGACGACCGCCTGACCGCTGTTGACCCCGATGCCGATCTCGATGCGGGTCTGGCCGTTCGCCTCCCGCGCCTCGTTCAGCGCCTCGACCGCGGCCTGCATCTCCAGCGCCGCCCGGAGCGCGCGCGCCGGGTCGTCCGGATGGGGCGAGGGCGGCCCCCACACCGCCATCACGCAGTCGCCGATGAACTTGTCCAGGTTCCCCTCGTGCCGGAACACCACATCGGCCATCGCGGAGAAGAAGGCGTTCAGCATCGACACCGTTTCTTGAGGACTCTCACCCTCGGCGATGGAGGTGAAGCCGCGGATGTCGGCGAAGAGCACGCTCACCTCGGCCAGCCGCCCCTGCCGGAGCAGCTCGACCTGGCCCTTCACCACCATCTCCGCGACCGCGGGCGAGAGGAATCGCGACAACTCGGCCCGGGTCACCGCCTCGGTCTCGATCTTCTGCGCCAGGTCGGCGTTCTCCAGGGCGATCGCCGCCTGCGAGGCGATGCCGGAGAGGATCTTGAGGTCCTTCTCGCTGAAGGCGTTGGTCCGCTCCCGGGTATCGAGGAACAGCACGCCCTTGAGCTCGCCCTTGGCCAGCAGCGGCACCGCCATGGCGCTGCGGATGCCCTGGGCGACGATGCTCTCGCTCCCGCTGAAGCGGCTGTCGAGGATGGCGTCCGCGGTGAGCACCGCCTGGCGGGTCTCCAGCACCCGCTTGAGCACCGTGTCGGAGAGCACCACCTCCTCGTCGCTGCCGGTCCGGTGGCGCACCGCCTGGGCCACCAGCTCACCCTGGTCGTTGACCAGGAAGATGACCCCGTGGTCGGCGGCGAGGAGCTGGAAGCTGACCGCGAGGATCTTGTCCAGGAGGCTCTTCTGGTCGCGCTCCAGCCCCACCTGCCGGTGGAACTCGTGGGCGATTCGCAGCTTCTCGTAGTCCTGCCGGAGGGCGGCGGCGTCCTTCAGCTGCTCGGCAGGCCGGAACTCGGTCTCCTCCACCGTGGGCTGGTCGAGCTGGGCGAGGAAGGCCGGGGCGGCCTGGGCCGAGGCGAGCACGGTGACGCCCGGGCTGCCGGTGCTGGTGAGCACGTCGCCGGAGTGGAAGACCAGCCGGCTGTTGCCGAGCGCGATCTCGTCGCCGTCCTTGAGCCGCAGCTCGCGCACCCGGCGCCCGTTCACGTAGGTGCCGTTGGAGCTGCCCAGGTCCTTGAGGAGGTAGCCGTTGCTCACCTTCTCGATGGCGGCGTGCTCCTTGCTGACCTCGCGGTCGGCGAGGCGGAGGGTATTCGCCGGGTGGCGTCCGAGCGTGGTCCTCGCTCCGAGCGGGAACTCGCTCAGCTTGCCGTCCAGGAGCCGTCCGGTGAGGTATGGCCCGCGCGGGCTGGTGCGCACCGAGGGCACCTGGCTCGAGGACAGCGACTCGCCGCAGCCCGGGCACCGCGGCGGGTTGGGCTGGGCGAGCGGTGTTCGACAGCGTGGACAGGCGCTGAGCATCGGACCGTCGGCCGATGTTACAAGCCTTTCCCCCGTGCGCATCAAGCAACGACCCGAGGACTTCAGCGTCCGGGAGTCCTACCGCTTCGACCCGGTCCCGGACGGGCGGTACCGGGTCTACCTCATGGACAAGCAGAAGCTGTCCACCTTCGAGGCGGTGGAGCGCATCCGGAGCCGGTTCGGGCTCCGCCCCGGCGCGATCAGCTTCTGCGGCCTGAAGGACAAGCAGGGGCGGACCGAGCAGCTCATCGCAGTGGACGGCGCCGAGGTGGACTTCCAGGAGCCCGACCTACGGCTCAAGCCGCTGGGGCGTACAGGTCGGCCTCTGTCGGCGGAGAACACCACCTCCAACCGGTTCAGTGTCACGGTCCGGGCGCTGACCGACGAGGACCTGTCCGAGCTGCCCCGGGCCGCCGCCGAGGTGAACCGCCTCGGGGTGGTGAACTACTTCGACAGCCAGCGCTTCGGGTCCCTCAAGCACGGACAGGGCTACATCGCCAAGGACCTGATCCGCGGCGACTTCGAGGCCGCGCTGCGCAACTACCTGGCGAAGCCATCGCCGCTCGACCGCTCCGACGACGCGAAGGTGAAGCAGTTCTGGCGGGCCAACTGGGGCGACTGGACGCGCCGGGTGCCGTACGAGGCCGCCCACCGGTACGACCGGGTCATCCGCTCGCTCCGGGAGAAGCCCGAGGACTACCTCCGGGCCTTCCTCCAGGTGGACGCCGCGTACCGGGCGTTGCTCCTCTTCACCTACCAGAGCTGGCTCTGGAACGAGGGCGTGCGGCGGCTGCTGCAGATCGCGCTGCCCCGGACCGCGCTGTTTCCGCTGCGGTACCAGGCCGGGACGCTGCTCCTCCACCGGGACGCGGACCCCGAGACGCTGCGGTGGCTGCGGAACCTCACCTTCCCCCTGCTCGCCCCCGACACCCCCCTGGAGGAGCCGCGGGTCCGCGAGGCGGTGGAGTGGGTGCTCGGCAAGGAGAAGCTCCGGCTCGATCAGCTCCGCATCGTGGGGGCCGAGCGGCTGCTGTACTTCAAGCACGAGGAACGGGCGGTCCTGGTGCAGCCGAGCAAGCTGGTGCTCGGCCGGACGCAGCCCGACGAGCTCAACCGGGGGTACGCCAAGCTCAACGTGGCGTTCACGCTCCCGCCGGGGAGCTACGCCACGCTGGTGGTGAAGCGGCTGTTCCACCGCACCGCCCGGGAGGACACGCCGGAGGAGATCCAGGCGACCGGGCGGCGCGGGGCCGAGGAGCCACGGCCGAGCGCTCCCGACCCGGGTGTCGGCCTCCATCGACCGGCCACGACGTCCCGCGTCGAAACCAGCAAGACGAGTTCTCTGAGACCCCGTTCGGGCCAGACGAGTTCCCAGACGAGTTCTCTGAGACCTCGCTCGGGCGGCCAGACGAGTTCTCTGAGACCTCGCTCGGGCGTGGTGGAGCCGGAGCGGATGGGCTATCGGGCCCATGCAAAGGCCCGAAAAGAGGCGAAAGCCGAAGCTCGGGCACGTCAGAAGCTGCGGTAGAGTGCCCCACCTCCGGGACGGGGCCGCCCCCGGTCCGGACCATGCCGCCCAATCGTCATGGGCGGGGGCAATCGCCCAGGGAGTACGGGCGTATGGGTTGGCGTGACCACCCTGCTCTCCTCGTGGCTTCCCTCCCCGGCGGCGCTGGGGTCGATGCTGGCCGAGCGGACCGAGACCGTGCCGTACCGCGCCGAGGTGCGCGCCGCGCGCCGCGGAGACCGGTCCGCCTTCGAGGCCCTCGTCCGGGGCGTCCAGCGCTCGGTCTACGGCCTCTGTCTGCGGCTGCTCCGGACGGAGGCCGAGGCCGCCGAGGTGGCGCAGGAGACCTTCCTCCGCGCCTACCAGCACCTCGGCCGGTACGACGACTCGAAGCCCTTCGACCTGTGGGTCCTGGCCATCGCCCGGAACCTCTGTCTCGACCTGCTCCGCCGCCGCTCCCGGGTCCACACCACGGACGTCGACGAGATGCACGAGGCGCTCCCCTCGGGCGAGAAGAGCCAGGAGGAGGGCGTCATCGCCGCCGAGGAGCACCGGAGCCTCGAGTCGGCGCTCGCCACCCTGGGAGCGGACGACCGCGAGGTCCTCGCGCTGTACTACGTGCAGAAGCGCACCACGAAGGAGATCGCCCAGGTGGTGGGCGTGGCCCCGGGCACCATCATGGCCCGCCTGTTCCGCGCGCGTGAGAAGCTGCGCCGGCAGATGAAGACGGAGGACGCCCAATGAACTCCTGCCCCGAGCTCGAGACCCTGATGGTCGCCGCGGCGGAGTACGACGCCGAGGCCCTCGCCCACCTCCGCAGCTGCCCGGACTGCGCCTTCCTCGCCGAGGAGCACCGGCAGCTGGAGAAGGACCTCGGCCGCCTGGTGGACCCCCTCCCCCCGCCGGACTTCGTGCAGTCGGTCATGGCCCGCGTGGCGCTCGAGCCGCTCCCGGCCCGGGTTGAGATGCGCACTGGCCTGTCCATCCTCGCGGTGACGCTGATGGGCGCCACCCTGGCCTTCGTCGCCGCCCACGGAAACCTCGGGCTGCTCGGCACCCGCGCCGCCTCGGCGGTGGTGGCGTGGCGGAACCTCTTCTTCGGCGCGTCCGAGGCGCTGGCGGCCATCTGGAGCACCGCCGCCTTGCCCACGGTCGTCGCCATGGCCGGCCTGGTGATCCTCTCGTCCCTGGGCCTCCGCCGTCTTGCTGCCCACCGGGTCGTGGAGGCACAGGTCAGGCCGTGACGCGCGTCGTTGCACTGCTCGCGGTCCTGGTGCCGCTCCTCGGACTGGCTGGAACCCCCTCGGACACCTCGAGCCGGGAACCGGCGGCCCGCATCACCCTCAAGACCCACGGCACGCTGCGCGACGTCGCCGAGCGCATCGCCAGCGAGGGCAAGCTGAGCGTCGTGGTCCGGGGCGACCTGGACGAGGACGCCGAGGTCTTCTTCCAGAACGTTCCGGCCGACGAGGCGCTGGAGACCCTCGCCCGCGCCTATGGCCTCTCGCTGGAGCGGCGGGGGAAGATCTACACCCTGCGGCCCCACGAGCAGGGCTCGCCGCCGCCGAAGCTGGTGGCGCCGATTCCACCCGTTCCCCCGATGCCTCCGGTGGCGCCTCTGCCGCCCATGCCACGGATGGGTCATCCCGGGCACCCCTCGAGCGGCGACGACGAGGACGCCGAGAACGAGGCCGACTCCGATCAGGACCAGGACGAGGAGGAGGCGGAGAACGCCACCCCGCCTTCCGACGACCTCCAGGACAAGCTCGGCCGGCTCAAGGACTTCCGCGATCTGAAGGACCTCAAGGACCTGAAGGACCTGAAGGACGTGCTCAAGTTCCACCACCGTGGCGGCGGCTCGGACCGCCAGACGGTCGGCACGGGCAACGTCACGGTCGAGGAGGACCAGGAGGTCGACGACGCCGTGGCCTACGGCGGCAGCCTGATCATCAAGGGCCACGTCCGGAACGATGCCGTCGCCTTCGGGGGCAACGTGCAGCTCGGCCCCCACGCGGTGGTGGGGGGCGACGCGGTGGCCTTCGGCGGCAGCGTCGAGCGCGAGCAGGGGGCCAAGGTCCACGGCCAGACGCTGTCCTTCGGCGGCAAGTCCGGCGGCCTGGGGGCGATCGGCGCGACCGAGAAGAAGACCCGCTCGTCCGACAAGCACTCGGGGTCGTCCATCTTCTGGCTGCTGATCCAGTTCGCGGTCTACTTTGCCCTGGGCTTCGTGTTCATCATGTTCGCCCCGCAGCCGATGAAGCAGCTCGAGTCGGAGATCCGTCGCGACCCGCTCCGCTGCGCGCTCACCGGCCTGCTTGGCGCGCTGGCCATCGCCGGTCTGGCGGTGCTGCTCACCATCATCGTCATCGGCATCCCCTTCACCCTGGTGCTGATCGTGGTGACCGCGGTGGGCATCGCCATGGGCTACTCGGCGCTGGCCTCCGAGCTCGGAACCCGGCTGCCGGTGCTCCGCGCCAACCGCAAGACCCAGGCCGCGGTGCTGGCCCTGGGCATCCTGGTCCTGCTGGTCCTCCAGCTCATCCCGGTACTCGGCAAGCTGGTGCTGGCGGCGGGGCTCTTCGTCTCTCTGGGCGCCACCATCCGGACCCGGTTCGGCACCCGGCCCCGCGAGTTCCCCGAGCCGGTGTAAGGGGCGGGACCCGCGCCGCGGTGCGTCCGGAGGCCCTCTCCCCGCCGGTCGGCAGCGTTGAAGGCCGACGGAGGGGGCGCTAGAGGGCACTCACCATGTCCACGCTCTCTGGCTTCCCCCGTCTCGCCGAGGAGATCTCTGCCTTCAACGCCCGCGGGCAGGTGGGGAAGGACCCGGTGGGGGCCTACTTCGCCGAGCGGCGGAAGGCCCACGGCCTCTTCACCAATCTGTTGACCGACAAGGAGCTGGAGCTCCTCAAGCCCTACCTCTTCTGCTACCGCGAGCTGCCCCAGCGCAGCTCCGACGCGCCGGTGCAGGTCACCAACTTCATCGACGGCCAGTGGGGGCTGCCGGCCAAGGGCGAGATGGCCCTGCTCCGCAACCACGCCGACCGGCGGATCCCGCTGATGGAGGTGCCCGCCTCGACGGCCGAGGATGCGGACCGGGCGGTCGCCGCGGCCGATCGCACCTGGAAGTCGCTGTCCTGGGTGGACGACGTGTTCACCTACCGGAAGCACGTCATCAAGAACTTCAGCCGGATGATGGACTACTTCAGCGAGGACTGCATGCGGGAGATCCGCCAGCAGATCCCCAAGACCCGCCTCGAGGCGCAGAAGGACTTCTTCGAGGCCAAGCGGGCCGCGGACCACCTCGAGGGCTCGGCCGAGGCGGCGCTCCAGGGCGAGCTGCTGCCCCCGATGCTCCCCGGCCACAGCTACTGGCGCAACCCGTGGGTCCCTGCCGGGGTCTCGGTCATCATCAGCCCGATGAACTTCATCTGGGGAATCCCTGGCATCCACCTGGTCGGGGCGTACCTGGCCGGGGTGCCGTTCATCTACAAGGGGCACCCGTACGCGGCGATCAGCAACACCACCATGATCCGGATGCTGATCGCCGCCGGAGCCGATCCGGCGTACGTCCAGAAGGTCGAGGGGTTCGGCAAGGGCATCGCCTCGCTGGCGACCGACCGGCGGGTGACGGTGGTGGCGGTGACCGGCTCGTCCGAGACCGCGAGCAAGATCCAGCAGGGCCGCGGGCTCAACCGGCTCCGCTTCGAGGGGGGCGGCTGCAACTGGTCCTACGTGGACGACGGCTACAGCCCCGAGGAGCTGAAGAAGATCGCCGTCCGGCTCGCCTACTCGGTTTGTGGCTTTGGGGCCCACAAGTGCACCTCGCTGCACGGGATCGCCGCCTCGAGCAAGACGCTGGACACGTTGCTGGGGCTCATCAACGAGGAGATGAACAGCTGGCGGGTGGCGGACCCGCGCGAGGCGACCGAGGACAAGGTGGTGAGCCCGCTGATGGTCCACAAGGCGCAGACCCTGGTGGACATCGTGGCCGAGGCGAAGAAGACGCCCGGGGTCACCGTGGTGCGCGAGGGCGGCCGGGCCGACGGGGCCTACGGCGAGCACTCCGAGGCGGTGAAGCCGGTCATCCTCAAGATTCGCCCCGACAGCACGGTGCGGGTGAACTGGGACGGCAAGGGGATGCAGGAGATCCGCCTGGCCACGACCGAGTTCTTCATGCCCATCCTGGTGGGGATGGAGCTGCCCGACTTCACGTCCTACGTGCGGTTCTGCCTCTTCGAGAACAGCCACGATCTCGCAACCAGCGTCTGGACCCGGGACGACCGGAAGCTCCAGCTCGCCCGGCGCACCATCGGCGGGATGCTCAAGGAGAACGACGGCACCGACTCGGCGCTGGAGTGGGAGGAGTTCGGGGCCTCGGGCATCGGGGACTCCGGGAACATGGGCGTCGGCGAGGTGACGGCCACCCTCAGCATCTACACCCGGCGGCAGAAGGGCCGGCACCTGGTGTTCTGAGGCGGCGGCTCGGCTAGAACCGCGCCATGCGACGCCTCCCTCCGGCAGGCCCGGAGCTCACCATCGACTTCGAGGGGAAGTCGCTCCCGGCCCGCGAGGGAGAGCCGGCCGCCTGCGCGCTGCTCGCCGCCGGCGAGACCGTGTTCTCCCGGAGCATCAAGTACCACCGGCCCCGCGGCCCGTTCTGCATGGCCGCCTCCTGCTCCAACTGCCTGGTCCGCATCGACGGAGTTCCCAACCGCTTCGCCTGCCAGACGCCCGTGCGCCCCGGGATGCAGGTGGAGCGGCAGAACGCCTATCCCAGCGTCGGAGTGGATGTGTTCTCCAGCATCGACTGGCTCTTCCCGAAGGGGATGGACCACCACTCGATGTTCGCCGGCGTTCCGGTGGCCGAGAAGGTGATGATGACCGTCGCCCGGCACCTCGCCGGGCTGGGCGTCCTCCCTGACGCCGCGCCGGCCGACCCACCCCCGGCGGAGCGGATCTCGACCGAGGTGGTGGTGGTGGGAGCGGGGGCCGCCGGGCTCGCCGCCGCCGAAGTGCTCGCCGCTGCAGGCCTCTCGCCCCTGATCCTCGAGCAGGAGGACCGGGTGGGTGGACGCCTGGTGCTCGATGCGCCGGAGGACGGTGCCGGCGCGGCGCCAGCCGCCCCTTCCGGAGCCCAGCTCCGTCTGGGCACCTCGGTGCTCGGCTTCTACGACGACGAGCTCGGACGGCTCCTGCTCGCCGTCCAGCACGACGGCGAGCGCGCCCGGGTGCTGCTCGTCCAGGCCCCGACGATGCTGTTCGCGGTCGGCGGCCACGCCTCGACCCTCCCCTTCGAGAACAACGACATTCCGGGCGTCTTCAGTGGCCGGGCCGCGGCGGATCTCCTGCGCCGGCGGCGACTCCTGGTCGGCGATGCACCGGTGGTCCTCGGCGACGGACCGCAGCTGCTCCCGCTGGTCCAGCTCTTCGAGGCCGAGGGCGCGAAGCCGCCGCTGGTCCTCCACACCGGCACGGGGGCAGCACCGGCGAGAACGGTGCAGGGCACGCCGCTCCGGGTGCACGGGCGGACCTGGGTGCACGGCCTCTCGTACCGCGCTGCCGGCGGGCGCGAGCGTCGGGTCAGCTGCGATGCGGTGGTGGTCGCGCTCCCGCCCTCCCCTGCCTTCGAGCTGCTGCGCCAGACCGGAGTGAAGATCTCCTTCCGACCGGAGCTCGGGACCTTCGCTCCCGAGGCCGGCCCCGACGGGCGCACCAGCTCTGCAGGAATCTGGGCCGCGGGCGATCTGGTGCGTCCCGGGACCGCCACCGAGGCCGCCGAGTCGGGGCGGCGTGCGGCCCGGGGGATCCTCGGGCGATGATTCTCGAGCTCGAGTTCGCCGATCCCGCTCGCTGGCGCACCTGGCTGGCGCGGAATCACCGCACCTCCGAGGGAGTCTGGCTGCGCATCCGGAAGAAGGGCGCGCCCCACCGGTCCGTCACCTACGCCGAGGCCCTGGACGAGGCTCTCTGCTTCGGGTGGATCGACGGGCAGAAGAAGAGCCTGGACGCGCAGGCGTTCCTCCAGAAGTTCACCCCGCGACGGCCACGGAGCATCTGGTCGAAGCGGAACATCGAGCACTGCGAGCGGCTGATCGCGGCGGGGAAGATGGAGGCTTCCGGGCAGGCCCAGATCGACGCGGCGAAGGCGGACCGGCGCTGGGGCCAGGCCTACGACCCGCCGAGCCGCGCTGCCCCGCCCGAGGACCTCGTCCGCGCGCTCGCCCGGAACCGCCGGGCGCGGGAGTTCTTCGAGACGCTCGACCGCGCCAACCGCTACGCCATCACCTGGCGCCTGCAGACCGCGAAGCGACCCGAGACCCGGGCCCGCCGCCTCGAGACATTCGTGGAGATGCTGGCCTCCGGAAGGAAGATCCACCCGTGAGCAAGTCCGTGCTCTGCACCTGCGAGGATGTGACGCTGGACGACGTCCGCCACGCCATCGACAAGGGCCACCGGGACATCGAGAGCATCAAGCGGTACACGGGCTTCGGCACCGGTTTCTGCCAGGGCAAGACCTGCCTGTCCGCCGTGGCCCGCACCCTCGCCGAGCGAACCGGGGCGAGCCCGGGCGCGGTGCTCCCCTTCACCCCGCGTCCGCCGCTGCACCCGGCCGAGCTGTCGCTCCTCGGCTCGGTGCCGGTCGACGAGTCGCGCGCCGTCACCGGGGGCGTGCCCCCGCTGATCCAGGTCGGCTCGCACGCGCTCCGGCCCACCGAGCCCGTCCCGGAGAAGACCCGGGTGGTCATCGTCGGCGGCGGCATCATGGGCCTGGCCCTGGCCCACAACCTGGCCAAGCTCGGATGCACCGAAGTCATCGTCCTCGAGCGTGGCTACCTCTGCGCGGGGGCCAGCGGGCGCAACGGTGGCGGAGTGCGGATGCAGTGGGGCACCGCGGCCAACGTCGAGCTCGCCCGGCGCAGCATCGACCTCATGAAGCAGTTCGCCGGCGAGATGGGCATCAACGTCTGGCTTCGCCAGGGCGGCTACCTCTTCCTCGCCCGGAGCGAGGCCATCGCCGAGCGCCTCCGTGCCAACGTCGAGCTGCACAACCGGTTCGGGGTCAAGACGCAGATCCTCTCCCCGGGCGAGGGCCGCGACCTGGTCCCCGAGCTGACGATGAAGGGCGTCGTCCTCTGCGCCTTCCACCCGGAGGACGGTGTCATCTTCCCCTGGCCGTTCCTCTGGGGGTACGCCCAGTCGGCCCAGAAGCGCGGCGTCCGGGTGGAGACCTTCACCACGGTGACCGGGTTCGATCTCTCGGGCGGCCGGGTGCGCGCGGTGGAGACCGACCGGGGCCGCATCGCCTGCGACACGGTGGTGATCGCCGCCGGCGCCTGGAGCCCGGAGGTCGCGAAGCTCGCCGGGGTGAAGCTCCCCAACGAGCCGCACCGCCACGAGATTCTCTCCACCGAGCCTCTGAAGCCGTTCCTCACCCCGCTGGTCTCGGTGCTCGACTCGGGGCTGTACTTCAGCCAGTCGATGCGCGGGGAGATCGTCGGCGGGATGGGCGACCCGAATGACCCGGCGGGCCTGAACATGGGCTCCACCCTCCGCTTCCTCTCCCGCTTCTCCCGCGCGCTGACCGAGCAGATCCCCCGGCTCGGAGAGATCAAGGTCCTGCGCCAGTGGGCCGGCCCCTACGACGTCACGCCCGACAACAACCCGATCCTCGGTCGCACTCCGGGTCTCCCGAACATGCTCCAGATGTCTGGCTTCGTCGGGCACGGGTTCATGATGGCCCCGGCGGTCGCCGAGCGGATGGCGACGTGGATGGTGAACGACACCCCGGACGAGCTCTTCACCCGCTTCGACCTGAACCGCTTCCGCACCGGCAGGCTGGAGCGGGAGACGATGATCATCGGCTAAGCCGAGCGGTGCGTGGGGCCGAGCCCCGGCCGGAACTATTTTCCCGCGCTCGCGAGTCAAGACCACGGAACCCGACCCGTGGCGCTCTGGAAGGACAGGCTCGAGGACGACGGCGCGTCGCACGCCAGCGAGACCACGCTCCGCCGCACCGCCGACGGAGCGGTCCGCGACGCGCTCCAGGGGGTCCGCCGGGCGTTCCTCGAGGGTGACATCACCGGGCAGTTCCGGGCGGAGCTGGTGCTCGAGCTGGCGCGACTCCTGCGCGGAGACTTCCAGCGAGGAACCTGGCGCCGCCTGGCGGTGAACGACCGCAGGCATCTGCGGCGGGCGCTCCTGACGCTGGGCCTGCTCGCCCACTCGCGCGCGCCGATCCCTCTGGCCTGAGGGTTCGGATGGAATAGCCGAGCCGAGCCCGGGGTCCAGGGCGCCGAGCGATCCGCTGAACGGCCTCGAGGAACTCGCGGCCGGCTCCGGCGTGTCGTGCGTCGCGAACTTCAACCAGACGGAGATCGGTTTGGACCACACTCGGCAGAGTCGCTGGCACTCGTGTGTCTCGAGGGCACTGGCAGGTTGTCTTCTCGTTCTCGGAGCCGCGGCCGCCCGGGCCGACGAGCCCGCACCGCCGAAGCCGGTGGTCAACAAGTGGTCGGCGACCCTCTACGGATTCGCCGAGCTCGATGCGATCCACGACTCGCTCCAGGGCCCGAACGACCTGATGGGGAACGCGGCGCTTCCCCGGAGCGGGACCTACGCCGCCACGCACGATCAGACGACCTTCAGCGTCCGGAACTCGCGGCTGGGCCTGAAGATCGGCGCGCCGGACCTCGGGCCCCTCCGCGCCTCGGCGGTGGCGGAGATGGACTTCTTCGGCAACCAGCCGCCGGTGAGCGAGGCCGCCTTCTTCAACAACCCCACCTTCCGGATCCGGCACTTCTACTTCAAGATCGAGACGCCGGTGGTCGACCTCACCATCGGCCAGACCTGGGAGCTGTTCGGCTGGCAGGCCTACTTCATCCCGGCCAGCGTCAACCTCCAGGGTCTCCCCGGGCAGGTCTACAGCCGCACCGGTCAGATCCGCCTGTCGAAGGCGCTCACCTTCTCCAAGGACGTCGGCCTGGAGCTCGCGCTCGCCGCGCTTCGCCCACCCGAGCGCGCCGGCGGACTCCCCGACGGCCAGGCCGGCATCAAGCTGAATCTCCCCTGGCGCAAGGGCTACCACACGCTGGGTGGCGCGAGCAGCGCGCTGGACGCGATGGCGCTCGGCGTGTCCGGGACCGTCCGGCGCTTCGCGGTGCCCGCGTTCGAGCCCAACGCCAAGACCGACGTCACCACCACCGGGTGGGGCGTGTCGGTCGACGCGCTCATCCCGATCATCGCTGCCTCGAGCAGCGGACACGACAACGCGCTCACCTTCACCGGCTCCTTCGTCCGTGGCGAGGGGATCTCCGACCTCTACACCGGGCTGGGCGGGCCGCCGTTCCCGGCGCTCCCCAATCCGGCGAAGGTCACCCCTGCTCCGACGTACACCGCGTCCATCGATCCGGGGCTGGTGGGCTTCGACGCCACAGGAAGCCTCCACGCCGTCTCGTACCAGAGCTTCATCGTCGGCCTTCAGTACTGGCTCCCCGGCAGCACCGGGCTGTCGGTGGCAGCGAACTACTCGCATCTACAGTCGTTCAATGCCGCCGCCCTGGCCAACGGCTCGAAGAACGTCCTCGTCCGCCAGCAGTACGCCAGCGGAGCGGTGTTCTGGGACGTGGCGCAGCCCATCCGCTTCGGCCTCGAGTACGCCTGGCTGGAGCAGCACTTCAACGACGGGGGGGCGCCGTCGGTGGACCGGCGCGTCCAGCTCAGCGGCTGGTACGTCTTCTGACCGCCCGATGCCCGCGAGGAGCGGTGCTGCAGCGCCGGGGTTGAAGCAGCGCCGGACGACGGAGATGCTCCCGGGCCCACCGATGCTCGCCGACTTCGAACAGGCCAGCGCCATCCGTCCTGCCGGCCCGGGCACGTTCGAGGCCACGGTGCCCGACGGCTGGCAGCAGGGACGCGGTGCCTTCGGCGGCCTGGTGTACGGGCTCCTCGCCCGGGCGATGGAGGCCGCGGTGGGGGACCCGGCCCGCCGGCTCCAGACCCTCGCCGGAGACATCGCCGCGCCGGTGCTCCGCGGGCCGGCGACCATCCGGGTGGAGGTGCTCCGGCGAGGGAGCCGGCAGAGCAACATGCAGGCCCGGCTCATCCAGGGAGGGGAGGTCCTGGCGGTGGCCAGCGGCGTCCTCTCCGCTCCGCGCGAGGCGCAGATCCCGAGGCTCCGGGGTGTCGAGACGCCCGACCGCGCCGACTGGGACCAGCTCCCGGTCCTCGAGGTCGGCCCGCCCATCGGGCCCGACTTCGCCCTCGCCTACGAGTACCGCTCGGCGGGGCCGCCTCCGCTCGGCGGCGCACACGACGCGGAGACGGCCGGGTACATCCGGGAGCGTACCGCGCCCGCGCGACGCGACGCGCCCAGCGTGATTGCCCTCCTCGACGCCTGGTGGCCCACGCTGTGGTCGGTTGTCACCGAGCCGCGACCGGTGGGGACGACCAGCTTCCTCGCCGAGCTGCTGGTGGACCCGGCGCGGCTCGACCCGGCGGAGCGGCTCTTTCACGACGCGCGGATGGCGGGGGTGGCAGATGGCTTCTTCGTCGAGCTGCGCGCGCTGTGGAGCGGTGACACCTGCGTGGCGATGAACCAGCAGACCTTCGCCGTCCTCCGCTAACGCTCGGGCCGTGCAGCGTGCTCCACCGTGTGGCGGCACCAGGGACCCCCGGCGGCAGTGATGGGCGTCTCGGGGGTACGCCGCATCAGCGCCCCGTGCTGCAGGAGCATGCCATCCGGACGGTCGAGCACACAGGGGGCGAGGACTGAGCGGCCCGGGCGGAGCTCGGCCAGCGTGCCGGGGTAGCGGTTCAAGCTGCCCTCCGCGCCCACCGGGACGAGCGCGCCCGGTGGGGCGAGCGAGGCCGGGACGTACACGTCGAGGTAGTCGGCCAGGAGCACCGCCGGCCCTGCAGCGGCCAGACGCGCGGCGTCGGCGCGAGGTCCGGCGAGCGGGTCCGCTGGGCTGGAGGGCACGGCGATCACCAGCGCCACCAGGCCCAGCCCGAGGACGAGAGCCCGGCGCGCCCCGGCGATCCCGCAGGCCAGCAGGACCAGCCCATGCACCGCCGCGGCCAGCGCCCAGAAGGTGGGCAGCGAGAGGTAGCGGCCGGCGAACTCATTGTCCCGGAAGTACCGGATGACGATCAGGCCCGGGAGCACCGAGACGCCAAACACGAGCAGCGCGAGCTGGTCGAACCGCTCGCCGCGCGGCCGGCCGGGGAGCGCCGCGGTCAGCACCCCGACCAGCATCGGCCAGAGCCCCCCCTCGTTCCGGAGCGAGGCCAGCACCGGTCCGACGTTGGACAGGAGGTGTCCGTGGTCGATCCGGAGCGGGGTGACGAAGCGCGCGCCGAAGGTGCGCAGGCAGTACGCCCCGTGGCGATTGTGGAGCGCCGCGTCGACGCCCCCGGCCACCCCGAGGCCGGTGAGCACCCCGAGCGCGGCTCGGGGGCGCGCCCGGGCCCGCAGCACCTCGAGGAGACTCACCGCCAGCAGCGCCGCGAGACTCGCGGTGTTCATCCACACCGCCAGCGTCGCGGCGACGGCGAAACCGAGCACCGCCCCTGCGCGGGTTCCCCGCGACGTCCCGGTGAGCGCCGCCCGGCAGGCCCACCAGGCCCAGCACAGGGCCACCACCTGCCAGAGGTAGGGCTGTCCCGCGGGGAGGAAGTTCCACGCCACCGAGTGCCCGAGCACCACCGGTAGCAGGAGCGTGAGCACCGCCAGCGCCGGGCTGCCGAAGATGGCGGAGAGCGGGACGGCGGCCGAGCACAGCCCCAGCACCGCCAGCACGTGGTACGCCTCGGGAGTCTGCAGGTGCAGCGCGCGCCCGAGGAGAAAGGGCCACATCCCGAACCGGTCCTGCCGAGGGTAATAGAACGTGAAGGCGCCCTCCCCCATCCCCTGCATCAGGAGGACCGGCACCGCGCAGTCCGAGTTGTAGAACGGTGCCGGCCCGAGCCCCCGTCCGAGCCTGAGGGCGCACCCGGCCAGGGCGAGGGCCGCGGCCCACGGCTCGAGGCGCGCCCAGGACGGAGGCATGGTGCCGGTGGACTTGAGCGCACCTGCCCGTGCGCCTGCAACGACCGTCTGGCTCAGCCGGGCGACGCGTCGGTCCAGGGGATGGAGAGCTGCTGGGACGTCGACTGCGAGGACGGGAGCCGCAGCGCGCTGGCCCGCGAGATCTGCAGGTTGACCACCTTCCCCACCCGCTCCACCCGCCCCTCTGCATAGAGGAACGCCGAGCCGAGCAGCACCCGCCGGTCGCGCTCGAAGATCTCCGGCGGCACCACGAGATTGCAGATGCCGGTCTCGTCCTCCAGCGAGAGGAACGCCACCCCCTTCGCCGTGGGCGGCCGCTGCCGGCAGATGACCAGCCCGGCGATGCGGACCCGGGCCTTGGCCGGCGCGTCTTGCAAGCGGGCCGCGGTGAGCACCCGGCGCTGGTCGAGGAACGGGCGCATCAACGCCAGCGGATGCCTGGAGAGCGACAGCCCCGTCGTCCGGTAATCCTCCGCCACCTGCTCGGCCTCGGCGAGCGGCCGGCCCGGCGCGGGCGAGCGGTCCATCGGCACGCCGCGGAACAGGTCGTCGTCCGCGGAGGGGCCGAGCGCCTGCACCTCCCACACCGCCTGCCGGCGGCTGCCGCACAGCCCGTCCAGCGCGCCCGACCGGGCCAGCCGCTCCAGCGCATGCCGGGGGATCCGGACCCTCCGCGCGAGGTCGCCGAGGTCGGCGAAGCCCGCCGCGCCACGTGCCTCCACCAGTGCCCGGGCATGGGCCTCTTGCAGCCCCTTCACCTCGCGCAGCCCGATGCGCAGCGCGCCGTCCTCCAGGGTGGCGTCCCAGTCCGAGTGACGCACGTCGATGGGACGGACGACGACTCCGTGCCGCTTTGCGTCCTCGACGATGGTGTGGGGGGCGTAGAAGCCCATCGGCTGGCTGTTGAGCAGCGCCGCGGCGAAGGCCGCCGGGTGGTAGCACTTCACGTAGGCAGATGCGTAGGCGATGAGCGCGAACGACGCCGAGTGGGACTCGGGGAAGCCGTAGTGGCTGAACCCCTTGAACTGCTCGAAGCACTTCTCGGCGTACTCGCGCGGGTAGCCCCGGCCCACGCACCCCTCGATGAAGCGCTCGCGCCACGGCACGAGCAGCACCTCGGCGCGCTTGTGGCTCAGCGCCCGGCGGAGCGCGTCGGCCTCGCCCTGGTCGAACCCCGCGGCGGTGACGGCGAGCCGCATCGCTTGCTCCTGGAACAGCGGCACGCCGAGCGTCTTTTCCAGGATGTGCTTCACCTCGTCCGAGGGGTACGTCACCTCCTCCAGCCCCTCGCGGCGGCGGAGGAAGGGGTGGACCATGTCTCCCAGGATGGGCCCCGGGCGGATGAGGGCGATCTCGATGGTGAGGTCGTAGAAGCTCTTCGGCTTGAGCCGGGGCAGGAGGTTCATCTGCGCCCGGCTCTCCACCTGGAAGACGCCGATGGCGTCCGCCTCGCCCAGCATCCGGTATACCGCCGGGTCCTCGCTGGGGATGGTGGCCAGGTCGAGCCGGATGCCCTCGTGCTTCTCCACCAGCGCGAAGGACTTGGAGAGCACGGTCAGCATCCCCAGGCCCAGCAGGTCCACCTTGAAGATGCCGAGCGCGTTCAGGTCGTCCTTCTCCCACTGGACGACGGTGCGGTCCTTCATCGAGGCGTTCTCCACCGGCACCACCTCGGCCAGCTCGCCGTGGGTGATGACGAAGCCGCCGACGTGGATGGAGAGGTGACGCGGAAAGCCCTCCAGCATCTGGGCCAGGGCGAGCGTCCGCTGCACCCCCGCGTCCTCGGGGCGCAGGCCCGCCTCGGTCACGTGCGCCTCGGTCAGGGTGCTCGCTCCGGTGAGCTCGGTGTGCTTGGCCAGCCGGTCCACCTGGTCCAGCGACAGCCCGAGCGCCTTGCCCACCTCACGGATGGCGAGCCGGCCGCGGTAGCAGATGACCTCGCACACCATGCCGGCCCGGGTCCGGCCGTGCTTGCCGTAGACGTACTGCAGCACCTCCTCGCGCCGCTCGTGCTCGAAGTCCACGTCGATGTCCGGGGGCTCGGGTCGCTCGAGGCTGAGGAAGCGCTCGAAGAGGAGGCCCATCCGCACCGGGTCGATGGAGGTGATGCGCAGCGCGTAGCAGACCGCGGAGTTGGCTGCGCTCCCTCGCCCCTGGCAGAGGATGCCGTTGCGGATGGCGAAGTGGACGATGTCGTGGAGCGCGAGGAAGTAGCCGGCCACCTCCAGCTTCTCGATGAGCACCAGCTCGTGCCGCACCTGGCGGTGGACCGCCTCGGGGGCTCCACCCGGGTAGCGGAACCGGAGCCCCTCCTCCACCAGGTGGGCGAGCCAGCTCTGCGTGGTGTGACCCGGCGGCAGGTCCTCCCGGGGGAACTGGTAGCGGAGCGCGTCGAGCGAGAAGTGGCAGCTGTCGGCGATCTCCAGCGTCCGGCCCACCACCTCCGGGGCGTCGGCCCAGAGCCGGAGCATCTCCCCGGGGCCCTTCAGCGTCCGCTCGGCGTTGGGAAACAGCTTCCGGCCGGCCCGGGCCACCTGGGTCTGGTGGCGGATGGCGGCCAGCGTGTCTTGAAGGGGCTGCCGCTCTCGGGCATGGGTGTGCACGTCGTTGTGCGCACAGAGCGGCAGCTCCAGCGTCCGGGCCAGGGCGCGGGCTCGCTCCCAGCGCGCATCGTCCCCGGCGGACAGCGTCCGGCAGGCGCCCACGTAGAAACGCCCGGGGAAGGCCTCGGCGAGCGGTGCCACCCGCTCGGGCTCGTCCGGGAAGGGCAGGAGCGCGAGCAGCCCAGCGCTGCACTCGGCCAGCGCCCGCCAGCCGATGCCCGCCTCTCCCTTGGGATGAGCCAGCCGGCTCCGGGTCAGCACCTGGCAGAGGTGCCGGTACCCGTCGGCGTCCTGGACGTAGACCACCACCGGGGGGGCGTCGGTCAGCGTCACCCGGGCGCCGTGCACGAGCTTCAGCCCCAGGTCGCGCGCCGCGAGGTGGGCCTTCACCGAGCCGTACAGCCCATCGCCATCGGTCAGGGCGAGCGCGGAGAGCCCGAGCTGCATCGCCTGGAACACCAGCTCCTCGGGGTGCGAGGCGCCCTCGAGGAAGGAGTAGTTGGAGCGGCAGACCAGCTCGGCGTACACGCCCACGGACGCTACTGCTCGCCCGTTCAGATGGCCAGGGTCCCGGGTCAACCCAGTTGCAGCGCCGTGCCCTCGGTCAGCTGCCAGTCCGGCTGCTGCGTTGCAGGCAGACCGACGAAGGCCCACTGGGCGGGCTCCGCCCCCGCCCGGTCCCGGAGCAGCTCGAAGGCCCGGGCCACCAGGTACGTCTCGCAGCGGATCCCGAACCGGGCTGCCGCCACCTGGGCCTCGGCAAGCTCGATGGTGGGCACGTGCACCCGGACGGTGAGCATCCCCCGGGGCTCGCAGTACGGGCGCGCCCAGCGCTGGACCCGGGTCACGCCGCCCCGCGTCCGGGCGGCGATGGCCAGCAGCGCCGGGAGCGGCCGCCCCAGCAGCCGGGAGCCGACGAGCAGCGCGCGTGCCTCGACCGGGACCAGCGCCAGCCGCAGCTGTGGGTCGGCCGGGTCCCCGAAGGCCCGCGGAAGGCTGGCGCTCACCGGGCCGGGCAGCTCCTCCTCGCTGGCGGTCAGCACTCCCACCCGGACGGCACCTCGCACACACGTCGCTCTCGAGTGGGCAATTGTCGGGTCGGGGGGTGTCCCGTCACCTCCGGGTCAGGGCCCGGCGGGGAAGCCGCGACGGCCGGATTTCCAGTCCTCCCACTGGTCGAAGCCCTGCAGCTGCTCCACGAGCTTGGTCTTCACCAGCAGGGCGTCCACCTCGGAGCGGGTCTGCTGCTTCGGCAGCGGCGCCGTCGAGCTGGCCAGGCTCCAGACCAGCGCGGCGGCGATGCCCGAGTTCCGGCGTGCTTCCCTGGCGTTCACCCGGTCGGGGACATCGGACTCGGCGTGGTAGTCGGCCAGGTAGGCCGCCGGATCCTGGTCGGCGACGACGTTCGGCACCCCGCTCAGCAGGAAGTCGAAGTTGTCCGTCCCGTCGATGCCCTCCAGGGAATGGGCCGCCGCCCCCATCCCCGGATAGATGGACAGCGCCCTCGCCAGCACCGGACGGAGCTCGGGACGGCCGCTGACGTAGAAGCCGCGGGTCCTCGCCGAGCCGATGTCGAAGACCACCACCGCCGTGTGCCGGGCCAGCTCGGCCTTGTGTCGCTCCACGTAGCCGGCCGAGCCCCACATGCCCTGCTCCTCGCCGGTGAAGAGCACGAAGCGTACCGTCCTCCGCGGCTGGAGCCCGAGCTCCTTGAAGCCGCGCGCGACGTCGATGACCAGCGCGCTGTTCACCCCGTTGTCCTCGGCGCCGGTGCCCAGCGCCCAGCTGTCGAGGTGGGCGCCGAGCAGCACCACCTCGTCCGGCTTCTCCTTCCCGCGGATCTCGGCCACGACGTTCTGCGCGTCGTAGGAGGGACCGATGCGGTTCACCACGTCCATCCGGACGCGGACCTCGGTGCGATCGGCGAGCCAGGCCAGCCGCGCGGCCTGCTCGCGCGAGACCAGCGCCACCGGCACCGTGCCCGGCGTCCGGCCGAAGACCATGGGGTGCTGGTAGAGCAGGCCCCTCGGCCGGGTGGACTGGATGAGCAGCCCGCGCACCTGCGCCGCTGCCGCCGCCCGGAGGAGCGGCCCGGCGCGCATGTACTCGGCGAACAGCTCGTCGAAGGTCTTCATCTCCTGGGTGTGGACCAAGGCGATGGCGCCGACGGTGGCCGTGCCCACCTTCGCCCAGTCGGCGGCCAGCCCCTCGCCGACGTCGACCACCTTCGCCTCGATCGGGGCGCCGGTGGAGGCGGTGCCCGGAGCGGCCACCGCCCGGATGAAGAACGACTCCGGCGCGATGGCGGTGACCTCCACCGTGCCGGGGACCCAGAGGAAGGGAATGGCGACGCTCTCGGTCACGACCGAGTCCACGCCGAGCGCCTTGAACTTCTCCACTCCCCACTGGACCGCACGGTCCATCGCCGGTGTTCCGGTGATGCGACCGCCCACGCGGTCACAGAGCTCGAACGTGTCGGCGACGAGGGGTGTGCCGCCCTCGGCGCGCTGCTTCAGGGCGACGCGCGGGTCGGCGGGCGCAGTCTGCGCGGCCAGGGACGCTCCGGCGAGGACCAAGCCGAGCACCAAGGCGGAACGGGTCGAGGGCATAGGCGGGGCAGACTGCCACGGGATGAGCGGCCTCGCTGCAGGAACTCTCGGTCCTGCTGGGCGCTGGCGGCGAACGCGGCCCGCCTGGCGCTGCGGGCTCCTTCAGTTCCCCCGAGGGCTGGCCAGCCTCTGGCCTCTCACCGCCGTTCTGCTCGGGCCAGTGCTCACCGGCGTGTACGCCGCGGTGGCGGTCGCCCTGTGGCAGCTCGCCCGTCGACCGGGGCTCAGGCGGCCCGTGGCTGTCGGCTTGGAACCACGGTGAGGAACTCGCGCGTGTTCCGCCGCCAGAGGGCGAGCGGGACGACGTCCGCGCCCCGGGTCACCATCAGCCGGTGGATGTCGTCGACGTTTCCCACCACCTCACCGTGCACCCCGAGCAGGAGGTCCTCCGGCCGCAGCCCCGCGGTCTCCGCCGGAGAGCCCGAGCCGACCTGCAGGATGCGCACGGCCTTCGGCTGGCCGGTGGAGGCCGCCAGCTCGGGCGACAGCTGCTCGCTGCGCGCCGCGACGCCGAGATAGCGGCGGTCGACCTTCCCCCGGCTCATCAGGACCGAGGTCACCCAGGTCGCGGTCCGCGCCGAGACCGCGAAGCCCATGCCCTGGGCCCAGGGGATGACCGCGGTGTTGATGCCCACCACCTCGCCCCGGGCGTTCACCAGCGGGCCACCCGAGTTGCCGGGGTTGATGGCCGCGTCGGTCTGGAGCAGGCCCTCGAACAGCGTGCCGTTCGGCCCCGGGAGGCTCCGGTCGAGCGCGCTGACGATGCCCAGCGAGACGCTGCGCTCGAAGCGGAAGGGGTTGCCGATGGCCACCACCAGCTGGCCCACGGCGAGGGAGGCCGGGTCGGCCAGCGGGAGCTGGACCAGAGAGGCGTCCGTCACCCGCACCACCGCGAGGTCGGTGGCCGGGTCCGAGCCCACCAGCTCCCCCTTCGTGGTGTCGCCTCCGGGGAGCCGGATGCGCAGCGCCCGCCCGCTCCCGGCGACGTGGTGGTTGGTGAGGAGGTAGCCGTCGCTGGCGACGACCACGCCCGTGCCCGCGCCCCTGCCCTGCTCCACGCCGACCACGGCGGGACTCACGCGCCCGACGAGCTGCTGGAGCGCCTCCGACAGGTCGGTCAGCGAGGTCACGGCCGGACTCCCACCGCCACCGTGCGCTCCTCGACCTTGCCGCCCCGGAGCAGCTTCAGGGGCAGCGAGCGGCCCACCGCATCGTGCGCCAGCCGGGCGAGCAGATCATGCACATCCTCCATCGGCGTTCCGTCGAGGCAGAGGAGCACGTCTCCCAGCGCGAGGCCTGCTGCATCCGACGGCCCCCCCGGCTCGACCGAGAGCACGAGGAGCCCGGTGTCCTGCCCGGCCGCGGCCCGGGCCTGTCCCTGGAGCCGCACCGGCTGCGTGCCGACACCGAGATAGCCGCGGCGCACGCGCCCGTGCGCGAGCAGCTCGGGGGCCACCCGGGCCAGCGTCTCGGCCGGCAGCACCACCCGGCGCTCCCGGGGACCGCCGGACACGTACATCCCGAGCACCCGGCCCTCGACGTCGGCCAGCGCCGCGCCGGCCAGCCCTGGGCGCGCCGAGACGTCGGCCTCGAGCGTCGCGTCCACCCGCGCACCCCAGGGAGTCAGGAAGCCAGGCTCCACCACCGAGAGGACGCCCAGACGGGTGCGGAGCGAGCCGCGGGGCCGGGACACGGCGAGCACCAGGGTCCCCACCCGCCGTTGCGCTGGCTCCACCCAGCTCACCGGGGACAGGCTCGCGCCCGGGACCCGGAGCAGCGCCAGGTCGAGACCCGGGTCGCGGCCCACGAGCTGGGCCGGGTGCCAGGTTCCGCCGGCGTGGACGCGCAGGCCCTCCTCCCGATCCGCGGCGTGGGCGGCGGTGAGGACCAGGTCCTTCGCCTGGGCGATGCCGGTGATGGGCCAGCGGCGGCCCGAGACGGAGACCAGCCCCTCGCCCACCCGGGCGGTGGCGGTGGCGAGGGCGTCGGAGAGGGCGATGGCGGCGGCGACAGCAGACGGAGCAGTCATGGACCTCAAGGTACGGGCCCGCCCTGGCCGCCACATCGGCCGGATGGAGAGGCTGCCGACCTCCCCATCCGGGCAGGTCGCCCCCCGTCTCAGAGCGTGACCAGGCCCAGGCGCGCCGCGCGCACGACCGCCTCGGTCCGACGCTCCACCCCCAGCTTCTGGAGGATGGAATTGACGTGGAACTTCGCGGTGTGGGCGCTGATCTCCAGCGCGTCGGCGATGTCGCGGTTGGACAGGCCGCGGGCGAGCAAGCCGAGGACCTCGCGCTCGCGGGGGGTGAAGGCCTCCGCGCTCGCCGCCGGCCGCGACTCCGGGGCGGGCCGGAGCGAGGCGAAGCCGTGCTCGATGACCACCAGGCCCCGCGAGACCGCGAGCACGGCTGCGTGCAGGGTGCCGGCGTCGGCCGTCCGGAGCACCGCCCCCGCCGCCCCGCCGGAGAGCGCCGCCCGCGCGGCCTGCTCCCCGGTCACCAGCGCCAGCACCGGGGGGCCGCCCGGTCCGAGGGCCGGGGGTGGCGCGCTGGCGGTGTCCCACAGCACCGCGTCCACCGGCCCGCCGGCCTCGACCGTCAAGGTGACGCCCGACTCGGCGAGGAGCCCCGCCAGCCCCGCCCGGACCAGCGGGTCCGACGAGGCGAGGAGCACGCGCCCGAGCCTGAGGGGTGATCCGTCCGCAGACATCGCCCGGGATGCATGTCGGCCACGCAGCCGCGACGCAATTCGCTCTCGCCTGCAAGGAACCGCGGCCCAGCGTCCGAGGAGAGGTGCCGCTGGGAGCCGTGATTCAGACCGCGGTGGAGGGCACTGAGCGCTGCTCGGTGGCCTGAACCGCGATGGCCTCCAGCCGGTCCGCCAGCAGGTCGAGCCTGCGGTCGAGGCCGCGGGCGTTGGTGACGAAGATGCCCCGGGCCATGGCGTAGGCGCCGAGGACCACCAGCGCCGCCCCGGCGAGCCCGGCCACCCACGGCAGGTGCAGCAGCGCGGGGATCATCCAGCCGACGTTGGCGCCGAGCCCGCCGCCCACCCCTCCGACGATGCCGCCGAACAGGCCCCCGGCGAGCTGCGACCGGTCCGCGCTGAGGCGAATGACCGTCTTGCCGTCACGCGGCGCGACCGTGACCTCGATCGAGCTGGTGCCGGTGAAGCCCGAGAGGGTGAGACTCCGGCCGATGGTGGAGATGCCGCCGGGTAGCATCCACCGGCTGCCAACCGCGGAGGCCGAGAGCACGTCGCGGATCTCCTGGGCCAGGCGTTCGTGGTGCTCGGCGCCGATCTCCCCGTTCACCACCCGCTCGATCGTCCGCCGGAGCGGGGCGCCGGCGATCGCCGCTCCGATGCCCTCCCCCACGCCCTCCTCGAGCTCGCGCGCCGCTTGCCGGACGGCCGAGGCGTCGATGCCCGCGTCACGGGCCACGGCCTCGATCTCGCGCAGGTTGAGCGCTTCGCCCTCTGGCCCGCGGTCGTGCTCGAGCTGGGCGGCGCGACGGAGGATCGCCGCCACCTCGTCCTCGCCGTACGTCCGCTCGCGGAGCGGCTCGACCGAGGTGTCGGTTCGCGACGCAACGGGCGGGCGTGGGCGTTCGGCGGGCACGTCGGAGCCCGAAGACTACCGCGACCTGCCGAGGATGGCCTGAAACGGGTGTCGCACGACGTCGCGACGGGAAGGAGCCACCCTCGGCGGATGTGCGACATCGCCCGCCAGGCACGGGCGACGGAGACGCGAGTCGCCTAGTCGAACAGCCCGTGCAGGTAGAACCCGTCCTCACCCGCGCGCCGGTACACCCATGCTGGCCCGAGCCCCTCGAGGTGCACCCGGTAGTAGTCGCGCTGGAATGGCGTCTCGGTCCACCACTGGCCGCCGAGGCGCTCCGGCCCGGCGACGGCCAAGACTCGTCGCCGCTTGCCGAGGACGCGCGCCGAGCGGAGCGACCCGAGCGCATCCAGCTCCACCTCGATGCGCTCGCCCTCGCCACAGAGGAGCCGCACCGGACGCTCCAGCTGCCAGTCGGGGGGAGGAGGAGGTGCGGGGAGCGCCCGACGGGCCTCGGCGAACATCCCTGGCTCTCGCCGCGGCGGACGGAAGGGCCCGGGCGCATGGGCCGCCTCGGGGCGGTGGTCATCGGCCAGGACCGGGCTGCCCAGCGCCTCCGGGCCGAGCGCGGTGGCCAGCCGCGCCAGCACCGTCTCCAGGGCCGCGTCACCCGCCGGCGCATCCCCGAGCACCCCCTGCTGCCCGTGGTCTGCGCAGGACTCGTCCACGGTGAGGATGAAGGTGGCCACCGGGGCATCGAGACGCACCGACTCGAGCCGGTGGCGGACGAGGTCGAGCAGCAGCTTCGGATCCGTGGTCGGGCGCGCCAGCGCCAGCGGGACGGGGTATGGCCCGGTGGGCTCGAGCACCAGGGTGAGCGTCAGCCGCACCGCCGCGCGCTGCCGGCCCCGGAGCCGGGCCGAGAGCCGATCCAGCGTGGCCTTGAGCGTGAAGAGCAGCGGCTCCAGCGACTCGGCGGGAGCCTCGAGCGTGCGTACCTCCTCCACCACCTCGGGCAGCACTGCCGGGAGGAGCCGCGCCTGGTCGTCCCCGTGCACCAGCCGCTGGGCCCGGAGCCCCTGCGCCCCGAGCCGGGAGATGACCTGGGTGGGCAGAAGCGCCCCGAGCTCGCCGAGCGTGGACAGCCCGAGGGTCCGCAGCGAGGCGACGACGTCGGGCGCATCCTCCAGCGCCTGCAGCGGCAGCGGGGCGAGCGCGCGCCGGGAATCGCCCGGAGCCACGCACACCCCGCCGGGGCCGAAGCGGGCCAGGGCCCGCGCAGTGAACAGCTCGGAGGCGAGCACCACCCGCGCCCGGTACCCGGCCGCCCGGGCCTGCGCCTCCACCTTCTCCAGAAGCCCCACCTCTCCACCGAAGAGCGAGGCCGCCGAGGCGTCCAGCCACAGCCCGTCCGGCGCCGAGGGCATGAAGGCGGGTGTGAAGCGGAGGAAGCCCTCGGCGAGCGACGACAGCGCCTGTGCCTCGGCCACCGCGTCGTAGAGCCCATCATGGAGCGCCGGGAGGAGCGCGCGCGCCGAGGTGAGCGTCATCCCCGCGCGGATGCCCTCGCGCTGCGCAACGCCGGAGGCGAAGACCACGCGCAGCGCCCCCTTCGCCTCGTGCACCAGCGCCAGCGGCTGGCCGGCGAGCACAGGCTCGTCCAGCACCCGGCGCTGCACTGGGAACCGCGGCAGGTGCACGTAGATGACGCGCTGGCTCACGACCCCACCCCCAGCGCCTGGGCGAAGGAGGGCAACGGCAGGTCTCGCCCCGGACGCTGCCCCTGGATGCCGATGAGCCCGTCCCGGAGCGTGCAGGCCCGCACCCGGCGAAAGGGGGTGGAGGGCTCGCCGGGCACGGGCGGCGCGTCCAGCCCGCGGCCCCCGGCGCCGAGGTCGGAAGGACCGCCCGGGGTGAGCAGCTCCCACGGGACCTCCACCGCGCGCGATGCCCCACCCTGCCGGCTGCGCACCACCTCGAGGCGCATCCCGCGCGGCCCGCTGGCCGAGACGTGGAGCCGCAGCGTGCCATCCGCCGGCGCCTCGGACGGGGTGAGGAGCAGGAGCAGCCCACCACTGCGGCTGGCGGCCTCGACCAGCCGGCGCGACTCGGGCGGCGACAGGCGGACGGGGGTGTGGGTCAGGTCGAGGCCCACCGCGGCGAAGGCGCCGCTGCGGAGCAGCTGGAGCGCGCTCCAGGCCAGCTGCTTCGGCTCGGGAGGACGGACGACGAGGAGCTGCTCCAGCCGGACCCCGAGCGGTGGCAGCGCCGGTGGGTAGAGCGTCCGCGGCCCGTCCACCCAGGCCGCGAGCCGCAGCGCCCGGTGCGCCTCGGCGATGGCGCGACAGGCGAGCCGGGCCCGGCCGGAGGCGGGCTCTCCCCAGAGCTCCACCACCTGGCCGAGGGGAAATCCGCCGCCGGGCAACAGACCATCCACCGGAGCCAGGCCCGTCCGCAGCACGCAGAGCAGCTGGCGTGGCGCGGCCTGCAACGTCCGGATCCGCTCCCGGAGCCGCTCGAGCACTGCCGGGTCTGCCCGGGCCGTGGCCTCCATCCGTGCGCTGCCTCCTGCTCTGCCCTATACGCCCGTTCAGTATGCACGGACCACTGACGGCGCCACGCCCCGATGACAACTCCCCCTACCCGGCGCAGAGCAGCTTCACCTCCACGCGGGTGTCGGTCGGTCGGCGGAGACAGCCCTGCTGGAATCTCACCGCCGGGGGCTCGGTCGACGTCCCTTCGATGACGGTGATGCCGCCGTTCGCCAGGGTGCATCGCTGCACGGTTCCATCGGCCCGGGTGATGTCCACCGCGAGGAGGTTGGCGTCGGGCACGTTGTCGGTGAGGGTCAGCGTCTGGGGAATGGACGCCACCTGGGCGATGGAGACCAGGCTCTGGTGGTAGTCCGTCGCGCAGACCGAGTCGAGGTTGGTCAGGGTGGGGTCGAACGCCAGTGCCATCGCCCGGTGCCGGTACCCGGGCCCACCGCTGGTGGGGCAATCGACGTTCTGGATCACCGGCCCGCCGTCGCCCAGCGCGCCCTGGACGCCCTGCGCCACCTTGGTGGAGATGGCGACGGGCGCGATCGCCCCCCAGAGGATCTCCCGGGGCCGGCCCTTGCCGTCGTCCAGGCGCTGGAACGCGGTGACGTAGTCGCCCACCGGGGTGAGCAAGTCCTCGTGGAGGGTGCAGAAGTCCTGTCCCTCGGCGTCGGTGTAGAAGACCTTCGGATTGCGGTGGTCCTCCTCGCTGCAGTCGTCCTCGTCGCTCACCGCCACCACCAGCAGCCGCGCCCCTGGCCGGAGGAAGCCCGCGTTGGGGTTGCCGCCATCGGGCAACATCGTCCAGAAGCCCGTCCCGGTGAGCGCGATCCGCGCCGCCTCGAAGGGCGTCTCCTGGAAAGAGCCGTTGATGCCCAGCGCCCGAATGGCGGCGCTCAGGCGGGGCACGATCTCCGGGTCGGGGTCGGTGAGCCAGCGCTCACCGCCGCCCACGCCACCGTCCGCCGCCGGGAACTGACGCAGCCAGCCACCCTGCGGGTACGAGGTGAGGAAGAGCCGGGTGTTGAAGTACGCCGAGTAGACCGAGGTGTTGACCAGACCGACCCGTAGGTTCTGGGTGACGCCGGCGCCGGTCTGCAGCACCTCGACGAAGGTCGGCAGCTCGCGGGCCACCCCCTGCTGCTCCTCGCTCATCGAGTTGCTGTCGTCGACGACGAAGAGGATGTCGGTCTCGACGGGCGCGAAGAGCGGCGCGTCATAGGCGCAGGCCGCAGGCACGTTGGAGCCCGCTCGGTCCGGCGGTGCCTCGCACGTGCACCCGCCGAGCGTGCCCAGCACCCCCGCCACCAGGAGCCACGGCCAGTGGCCGCGTCGCTTGACGACGTCAGGTTCTGCTCTATCGGTAAGCCTCAGACGCCGCATTTTCCGCTGTTTCCCAACGAAGGACTTTTGATTGCTAGCCTCTGTTCCTGGCAGTACGGGACCCTGGCGAGGCTCTGCAGTTTCCGACGCACCTGAACGGAGCGCGAATTTTCATGTCGGACGAGAAGAAGAAGGGCGGCCAGTCCGCCACCGCGATGACCTCGGCCATGGGTCCGCCCCCGGCCCTCATCAACAAGGACGACATTCCCCAGGTCCTCCCCATCCTGCCACTTCGGAACTCGGTGTTCTTCCCGGGTGGTGTCCTACCCCTGGCGGTGGGTCGGCAGAAGACCATCGCCCTCATCAAGGACGCAGTGCGTGACGACCAGCTGATCGGCGTGGTCACCCAGCGCCGGGCCGAGGAGGAGGATCCGGGGGCGAGTGACCTCTACGCGATGGGGACCGTGGCCCGCATCGTGAAGCTCCTGAAGATGGGCGAGGACAACTACTCGCTCGTGGTCCAGGGCCTGGCCCGCTTCCGGGTCCTCGACCTGGTGCAGGAGACCCCGTACCTCAAGGCGCGGGTCGAGCCCGCGGACGACAAGACCTCCGCCGAGAACGTCGAGGTCGAGGCCCTGGGCATCAACCTCAAGAAGCTGGCCCGCGAGGTCATCGAGCTGATGCCCGAGCTGCCGGCGGCGGCCACCGAGCTGGTGGAGTCCATCACCCACCCCGGCCACCTGGCGGACCTCATCGCCGCCAACGTCGACGTGCCCATCGAGGAGAAGCAGGCGGTTCTGGAGACGGTGGACCTCAAGGCCCGGATGAAGCTGGTCCTCGAGCTCCTCAACCGGAAGCGGGAGATCCTCAAGCTCTCCAACAAGATCGACTCCGCGGTGAAGGGCGAGATGTCGAAGACCCAGCGCGAGTACTACCTGCGCCAGCAGCTCAAGGCGATCAAGGAAGAGCTCGGCGAGATGGGCGAGGAGGAGGAGGAGCTCGACGAGCTCCAGGAAAGGCTGAAGAAGGCCGGCCTGCCTCCGGACGTGGACAAGGTCGCCACCAAGGAGCTCAACCGGCTCAAGACCATCCCCGCGGCCTCGAGCGAGTACACCGTCGCCCGGACCTACCTCGACTGGATCGCCGACCTACCCTGGAGCAAGACCAGCGAGGACAACCTCGACATCGAGAACGCCCGCTCCACCCTGGACGCCGACCACTACGGAATCCAGAAGGTGAAGAAGCGAATCCTCGAGTACCTCGCCGTCCGCAAGCTGAAGAACGACATGAAGGGCCCCATCCTCTGCCTGGTGGGGCCGCCCGGCGTGGGCAAGACCTCGCTCGGCCAGTCCATCGCCCGGGCGGTGGGGCGCAAGTTCGTCCGCCTCAGCCTCGGCGGCGTGCGTGACGAGGCGGAGATCCGTGGGCACCGCCGGACCTACGTCGGCGCCCTCCCCGGCCGCTTCATCCAGAGCATGAAGAAGGCCGGGACCAAGAATCCGGTCATGATGCTGGACGAGATCGACAAGCTGGGCGCGGACTTCCGCGGCGATCCCTCGGCCGCCCTGCTCGAGGTGCTGGATCCGGAGCAGAACAACAGCTTCAGCGACCACTACCTGGACGTGGCGTTCGACCTGTCCAAGGTGCTGTTCATCGCCACCGCCAACCAGCTCGATCCCATCCCCGGTCCGCTGCGGGACCGCATGGAGATCATCGAGCTGTCCGGATACACCTTCGAGGAGAAGCAGCAGATCGCCCGCATCCACCTGGTGCCCAAGCAGCTCCGGGAGCACGGGCTGTCCGCCGACCACATCGCCATCGAGGACGAGGCGCTGCTGACCCTCATTACCTCGTACACCCGCGAGGCGGGCGTGCGCAGCCTGGAGCGGCGCATCGCCGACATCTGTCGCGCGGTGGCGGTGGAGGTCGCCGCGGGGAAGACCGACAAGCAGGTCATCACCTCGGACCGGGTGAAGGAGATCCTCGGCCCCGAGGCCTTCTACTCCGAGGTGGCCGAGCGCACCGAGGTGCCGGGGGTGGCCACCGGTCTGGCCTGGACTGCGGTGGGCGGTGACCTCCTCTTCATCGAGGCCACCAAGATGGCCGGCAAGGGCGGGATGACGCTCACCGGGCAGCTGGGGGATGTGATGAAGGAGTCTGCCCAGGCGGCGCTGAGCTACCTCCGGAGCAAGGCGGACCAGCTCGGCATCAATCCCAACTTCCTGGAGAAGACGGACATCCACCTGCACTTCCCGGCGGGAAGCATCCCCAAGGACGGACCGTCGGCCGGCGTCACCATCCTCACCGCGCTGACCTCGCTCATGACCGGCGTCCGCGTCCGGGGCGACACGGCCATGACCGGCGAGGCCACCCTCCGGGGCCTCGTGCTCCCGGTGGGCGGCATCAAGGAGAAGGTGCTCGCTGCGCACCGGGCGGGCATCAAGCGGGTCATCCTCCCCGAGCGCGTCCGGAAGGATCTGAACGACGTTCCGGAGCAGGCCAAGAAGGACATCGAGTTCATCTTCGTCACCCAGATGGACGAGGTGCTCCGCAACGCCCTCGAGTCCGACCCGTTCAAGGCCCGGGCGGGCACCCCGGACGGTGGCTCCACCCCCGACCTGCCGAAGCCCGAGGTGGTTTCGCCTGCCGCGCCGGAGATCCGCGCCTAGCAGCGAGCGGTCGCCCGGGGGGCGTGAAGTTCTCGATGCCGTCCGGAGTCCGCTCCGGGCGGCATCGGTGCTTTGTGGGCGTCGGGACATTGAACCTGTGGGCTTCGCGCGTAAGATGCCGGAAACGCTCGGACCGGACGGGGGCTGAATCGCCCTTCGCCCGGGGCCGTCCGAGACCGACATGCCCCCTCCCGCTGCCAGCCCGGAACAGTGCGGAACGTTCCGCGGCAGCTGGGCGTTGGTGCCATCC
>Ga0335084_10000111_pt1 | contig 56059 bp, 89 predicted proteins | sample Lox_Sample_44_FD_206721 | JGI IMG/M metagenome (GOLD analysis project Ga0335084, IMG submission 206721) | Soil microbial communities from Loxahatchee National Wildlife Refuge, Florida, United States - Lox_Sample_4.4 | ecosystem: Environmental > Terrestrial > Soil > Wetlands | place: USA...
GACCTCATCCGACGAAAGCCGCGCCAGAAACCCTATCGCGTTCGTTGACCCGTCCCGCCGCAATCCAGGCGTCAACGGTTCATCGAATGGCCGCCGGGTGAACCCGAGCTTCCGCTCGCCGTCGCGCCGAACGGGGCGCTCGCTTGGATGACGTTCCTTGCGGTCCATCCTACAGCCGCCTTTCCAGCGTTCCCGGAACAATCCAGATGCAATCGCTCAAACCAATGTGCGAACGGAAGTGAAATCACTCCGGAGAGACGTAGAACGGCTTCGTCCCGTAGTAGTGCACATAGTGGGGGTACGGCTCAGACATCAGATCGAAGAGAGCGGTATGGAAAGCTCTCGGAGGAGGCGTGTCGATAGCCCGCTTCAGATCCTTGAATCCGAGGGCGTTCAATGTGCTCAGCGCCATCAGTAGCCGCCCCCGAGATGCTTCGCTGCCGCCTTCGCCGAGATCGCCCCGCGCTTGATCGCGCGCTTGGCGCGGTCGCCGTCGACATGCTGTGGCAGCTTCTTCAGCTTCTTGCCCTTCGCGCCCTTGGCGAATTCTTTCCCGACCTTCTTCGGAATCCCAATGGTCGACTTGCCGGCAGCGGCTGCATGCATCGCCGCGTTTTGCGCCTTCGAGACCGGTTTCGGATAGGGAGGCATTTCGTTCTCCACGCGACCGCGGAAGGTGACGGATTTGTTGTTGGCGGCGGGCGCGGTCAGAGCCATCAGAACCCGCGCGCGACATGCCACGCCGCCTTGAATGAGGCCATCCGGCCAAATCCAAGTTGGCGGTAGTTCACATAACTATTCCGAAACCGCTCACAGAACGGGCGAAGCCTCACGCGGATCATGCCGTCGGGGCGGCTCATCTCCCGTTCCACTGTCTCGCAATCATCGAGCAACTCGAAGCGAAAGAACATGATGACGCCCTCAAATAGGTGGCCGGCTTCTTCCGATTAGACGCGTTCTCTATGTCCGGAACGTTGCCGCTCCCCCTTCACACCCGCGTCCAAACATCGGAAGCGTGATCAGCTGCCCGCCGGCCTCGGGGCGCAGCCCAGGATGGGTGTGACGGGTTAGTTCAGGTCTTCGGAGCCTTCGGAAACTCCACGGGGCAGAACACGATGGCCATGTTTTGCGGTCTCACCCACCAAGAGTTGCCATCGAGATCGACCAGCAATGCTGGCTCCGTGATGATGGTCCCTGGAGGTAGCCTAGGCCTCGGAGCAGGCAGCGCCGTTGAACGCGCCGCCGCATCGTTCGCGCTTTGGCCGTGCTGGCGAAGGGAATTCATGTTTAGATCTTGACAGTATGCCATTCTCAAATCCCCCGCTTGGCGTAGATCTCCAGCCGCCGCCCCATCGCCTCACGAAACCGCGGCAGGAACGGCCAGGCCTTCCGCGCGATCGCCATGTGCTGCATGCCCTGCTCGATCGAGGTCGGCGGGAAGCCCTGCGCGTAGTGCCATTCGGCGAGCGACAGCTGCGTCGTGCATCCGAGCACTGCAACCAGCACAATGGCCCGCAAACAGCGCGCCAAGAACGACGGTGCCCGGGTCGTGGAAGGGCATGGCGAACAGCGAGAGGACGAAGAGAGCGGCGAAGACGCTGCGCTCGGGCCGTTCGTCAGCGGCAAACCAGAGCCCCAGCGAAAACAGCATGCCGAGGCCAAGGGCTGGAACGCCGCCTTCGAAGACGAGCCAGAGCCATTCATTGTGGGGGTGCTCCGGTCGGCTTTGCCAGTGGTTGAAATCGAAGGTCTGCGCCAATGCAAGGAACACCTCGCGGAATGAGCCGAGGCCATGGCCGAAGACGGTGAGGCCCGAAATGGTGTCGCGCCAGATAGCGAGGCGTTCGCCATCGGAAGGCGCCAAACCGTGCAAAATGAGGTACGTCGGAATCGCCATCACAAGGGACAGCCCTGCGTAAATCCGAAACGGCCGATAGAGACTCTCCGTTACGACCACTCCCGCACAGATCCCAAGCCATGCCGCCTTCGACGGCGCGAGCACCAGGGACGGCAGCAGCAGCGGCAGCAATAGCCATACGCGAGGGAGGGCAACCAACCCCACGGCGACCACGGCCGCCGCTGCTGCCAGCCGATCGCGGTTGACGAACAGTCCGGGATAGCCGCCGTTGACGATCTCGACGCCCTGCCAGCCGAACCATTGCGCCACAGCGACCGCGCTGTTGATGCCGATGCCGAGTGCCGCCCCGATGATGAGACCGCTGAGGTCGGTCAACGTCGAGCCGACGGCGAAGGCGCACAGCACGACCAGCAGTTCAAAGCTCGCCTCGCCGCCGTCGAGCCTGCCGTCGGTGCCGCCATCGTTCCAGAGAATCGACAGAACCAGCCAGCCGATCAGCAAGAGGCCGACCCAGTGCGTCATGGTCATGCGCACGCGCGGGGCCATGAACAGCGCGAGGGCAAGCGAGGCGGCGACGATCCAGCGCGGCGTGGTAGCCGCGCCGGCGATGCCGGGCCAGTAGGCCGTCATTAGCGCGAAACCGAACAGACCAGCGAACAGATCAGAACGGCGGAAACCCTTCGGCATCGAGCCTCTCGTTCAGCGTGTCGTCGGGATATTCGGAGTGGTCGCGCCATTCGTCGGGCTGGTCGGGATCGTCTTCGATCTCATCGTCTTCGTCTTCCGGATCGAGCGACTGCACCATCCTGACGACGCATCCACGATAGATCACGTCACCCTTTTGGTATGGTCCCCAGTTCTCGGTCACCAGCAGCGCATGCTCGCCGCCGAAGTCGATCGTGCGCATCACTGCGCGCCATGAACCGTTGCAATCAACTCGTTGGCGTCCGCCTGCATGTCCCTGGCGATCTTGCCGGCCTTCTGCTCTGCGGCGAGCAGCTGACCCGACAGCACCTCGCGGTCTTCGTGCGCTCCGATGCCGGCATCGAGCAGGGCCTTGAGGTCGGACATCATCACCGAGGTGACGGGCGCGTTGCTGTCCATCGCGTGCTGGAAGTCGGCCAGCAGTTCCTTGGCGCGGTCAGCGAAGGACGGGAGGGTATCTGCCATCGTTCAACCCTCGCCATCTTCCCCCAAAGGGACATTCGACAGCCGCTCGATCACCGCCACGGACTCGTCAACACCCTTGATGATGGCATCGTAATAGCTGTGATGCTTTTCGGCTGCGGCATCACGTTTTCGCTCGGCGACACCGATCTTCGCCGCGATGCCGTCGAGCACGGTTTCGGTCTTCTTGTGGAAGTCCTGTGCGCGCTCGGTCAATGCCGCCATCTTGCCGGTCAGGCTCATTCGTCGATCCCGTGCGATGGTGGTCAAAACGCGCGCCGCGACAAGACGGTCTGCGGCGCCATCGATGGCCTCCGCGCTGACGATCGCCACGTCCGCGCTGACAACCTCCTGTGCGATGCCGGTGTGATCGGTGGCGGGATCAGGCATCACATCGTCACCGTCGAATACATCTCGCCGCCCCGTTCGTCCCGCGCCTCGCGGTAGCCGTCGCGGCGGACCGGTTCGTCCTTCGCCAGCGACTTGATCCAGGGCCGCGACAGGCAGGCGTAGCGCCAGTCGTCCGCCGCATGATCTTCCGCATCGGTGTCGAGATCCTCGGCGCGGCTCTGGTCGTGCTGCAGCACCGGGATGGTGCGGATCGAGTCGGTACAGGTCGAAAAGCAGTAGATCATCGGCCGTCCCGTCGACCAGTTGATCGAACCGTCGGTTTCGTTGCGCTGCGCCGATCCGATCAGCCGCGCCCGGAACATGTCCCAGCCGCCCATGGGCCCGGCCTTCTCGCGGTCGCCGGTCTGCCGCGTCACGCGCTTGTTGTCGGCGGCGATGAACGCGGCGAGCTTGGCCTTGAACAGTTCCTCGTTGATGCGCTCGGCGTTGGAGGGGCCGCCATCCTCGGTGAAAGCGGAAGGGTCCAGCACGCCGTAGGTCAGCTTGGCGAGGTCATCGCGCTCGCGCGACGCGATGCCCTTGCCGACTTCGTTCGCCGTCAGCTTTCCGCCGACGGCGCCGTACCATTCGCGGTATCGGACCAAGGCGCCTCGGGGAAGCGTTTGCGTGCTTCTTCCCGCGTCATTGGACGAAACTGGAAGTGAAAGTCCGTCGGACTGTTGAAGAACTCCTCCTGCGGACCCGGGAAAGGCCTCCAACCTGAACTCGTCTCCGACGACCGCCCACCATCCGACACTGAACGGGCTGTAAGAACCCCAGTCACCGCTGCGAAAGCGCAGCCAATGCTCCGGAATAGCGAACGGCGTGACAACATGTTGCTCATTGCTCCATTCCGAGAAGAAGGCGCCTTCGATCGCGGTCCAGTCGCCTTCGAGCCAGGCCTTGACCAGCTGCGCGGTGCCGACCAGGTAGAGCCGCGAGCGGTAGCCCGGATCGCTCTGCAGCAGGATCTTGTTGTTTTCCAGCCGCGAGGGGATCACCGCCATCTTGTGCAGCGAACCGTCGGGCAGCTTGCGCGTCAGCACCTTCGGCCGGCGCGGGAACGGATGCAGATGGTAACGGTTGCGAAGCCAGTGCTGGCCGGCGCCGCCGGGGTTGGCGGTGAGGATCAACTGGACCGGCACGCCGTGGCTGGAGCGCAGCACGCCGAACAGCCGGTCGATCGGCGCCGAACTCGGATATTGCCCGGCTTCTTCCACCCATGCATCGGTGACGTTGCGACCCTGGTACTCGTTGGCGTCCTGCACGCTCTCCAGATACTTGAACCGGACTTTGCCGCCGTTCGGCATGATCCAGCCCTTGTTCTCGATGTAGCGCCCACCTAGCGGGCCGTAGATTTCCTTCGACCGGTCGATCGCATCTTCCGCCGAGGTCGTGGTGCGGCGGAACATGATCGCGTTGAAGGCCGTGCCGTATCGCTTTTCCTTCAGCGCCCACTTGCCGAGCACGCCATCGGTCTTGCCGCCGCCGCGGGCGCCGCCGAAGAACACTTCCGGAAACGGACAGCAGCAGAGATCGTCCTGCGGGCCTTCCTGCGGCGACCAGGAGCGGTCCTGGTCATGGGCGACATGCGCGCTGGTCCGCGGCGCGACGACATTCATGCGAATCCGCTAATGCCGGCCGTGAAGACCATATCCCATCTGCACAGAGAAGCGCGGCACACCATCGATGCAAAGATGCGTGATGCCGTTCTCCAGATCGATCAGCGAAAACCGCTCGATCTCAACACCGCACTCTCGGAACCGATGAATAGCGGCTTCGATCGCTTGGATTCGCGCCTCTCGCGCCTGGCGCACAAGGTCGACCGTCAGGCTATGAAAGACCTTTGAGTCAATGACCCCAGGCTCTTCATAAAATCTAGTCGGCACCTGCACGCTGCGCCTCCCATTCGGATTCCGACATCGGCTTTTCCGAGATCAGGTAGACCGAGGCCGGGTTGTTGCCGGTGGGATCTGTCAGCGCGGTCTTGGTCACCGCCTTGAAGCCGTGCATGTCGCGGAGCTGGGCGAGCGCGCCAAGCCGATGCGGCCAATCCAGCACGACGCGGCGGCCGGGAAACTCCGAACCATCGCCATAAGCGATTGCCGAAAGCGCCGTCTCGATCTGATCGCGCTTTTCACGAACCACGTCTTCGCTGGTCGCGACCAGTTCGGCGATGCGCGCCTGCACGGCTTTGTTGCGCTCAAGCTTGGTAGCAACGCCAGACGTCGGCTTAAGCCCGATCGCCTTCGCTGCCGCGCGCGGCGGAATCAAGATCGCGCGAAGACGCGAATACCGTTCGTGGTTCTCGTTGGTCAGGACTGGCACAAGGTGATTCCAAAAGATTCCAACTTGTTCATGTTCCAAAAGATCGCCGCTCGCGCCGGGGAATGCCGGGATGGATGGACCGACACGAGCGGCAGTCAAAGGGAGGAAACGCCCTGAGAGGGCAGCGATAGCCGCAAGGTGACTACCGCATACCCTATGCAAACGAAAAAGCCCGGCACTGAGGCCGGGCTCTTGAAGATATGGGGACAATGACCAGCGGAATTACATGGGACACCTGTCAGGTTATTGAGCGGTCTTTGCTCGGCTCTCTCCTTAAAAGAGAAAAGCCCGGCGCGAAGGCCGGGCTTTATGCTTTGGAAGGCCGCCTATCCGCTGCAGCCGCTCCTCATTGCCGCGCCTGTCGGATAGCGCGCTCTGGGTATCTCAGGAATCGTTCTAATGGGCCAATCTCTTGGCCCTTCCGCCGGGCGCTTCGGCCCGTCTCCGCGTTGTCACGGGTGTAACCCGCTATACCGCTTCGATCTGGTCCTCATTCAAGTGCAGCAGGACCTGACGCGTCAATATCTCGATTAGAATGGTGATTCGGTAGCGCGGGTCAAGCCGCTCAATGCGACCTTCCCACATGTCGAACGGGCCGCCGATCAAGCGCACCTTCTGGTCGACCCTGAATTTGCGCTCCTCGGGCAGTCCGTTGCGCCTGGCTTCGAACCTGCGAACGTCTGCCATGACGCTGAGCGAGATTTTCAGTGCTTCCGGGCCTTGCTTGCCGCAGTATTTAACGAAGCCTCCGATGCCATCCGCCGCATCCTTGAGCCTAGCGATATCGGCGTCGAAGTCCGGAATAAACATCGCGCCGGGAAAGATCGGGACCGTCCTCGACAAGCGACGGTTCCATGCACCCTTGATCGTCCGTTTTTCCTTCGGCACATAGGCCGAGATGCCGTGCTGATGCAGCTGCCGCTCGGCCTTCAGGTCATAGTTCGGATGCAGCCGCAGCAGGTACCACAGTTTCGGCAGCGGTGTTGCGATAACAGGCCCTTGGACGCACGCGACAAAATCCCTGGTTTCGTAAAGCGCTGCTGTCATCTGTGGTGCTCCCTGATTGGTTCATTTGAAATCCGCCAGATCATCATCGGTTGCCAGCGCTTGCGGCGGGCCGGTGGTCGACAGTGTTCCATCCTTCCGGGGTGGCCATGGCCACGGCGCGCGCGAGCCTTCGCGCAGGCGTTGGCGGACCTGCAGGGTCAGATGCTCGCTGAGGAAGCTTTCCCAGGCCGCGGCCTGGTTGCGAGCCAGCGTCGCCCACTCCGCAACAGCCGGTGCCTGTGCGAGCGCCGCGAGCCGCGGCGTCATGGGAAGTTGATAGTAGACCCGGTCGCCCTTGCGGACGACACTGCGGAAGAAATCGCCCGCGCCAACGATGTCGTACAGCACAGAGACCGCGCGACCTTCGGGGCTGGCGGTCGGATAGCCGGACATTTTGGCCTCAACGGAGACCTGCTCCAGCAGCGTCCAGCGCTTTTCCTTGAGATATTTCCATCCGGCAGGAACCGTGGTGCGCTTGTCGCGTTTCAGCTTTCCAAGAAATGCCGGGATGCCGCCCAGCGCTGCCTCGCCCTCGTCGAATTCGAGCACGTACCACGCATCGTCGATCTTGGTTTGATCGTCGCTTGCCGCCGTCGGCCAGCGCCGCTTGAACTCGGCCAGATTGAGGGCGTGCTTTTCTCGCGCTCGCGCAAGTTCTCTCTCAGAATTTTGGTAAGATTCGTCCCTTGGTTCTTCCGTATTTGGTCCTTCTATATAGGCCACCCCTGCCTCACCACCCCTCTGGTCAACCACTACTGGCTGGGAGGGGGGTGGATCGTCTGGAATGGAGGGTGGTTCATCCGCCTCATCATAGCCGCGCACAATGCCGTCGGGATCGACCTCGCTGGACACCAGCGACAAAGCCATCCTGATCTCGTCATCGCTCAGCTCTTTGCCGGGCAGATCGGAAATATCGTAGAGAATGCAGAACGTTCCGTTGGGAAGGCGGATCTTGGTCGCCTGACACCAGCCGGCCGCCATCCACTTGTTCATGATGCGCTTCATGGTTCCGGGGCCGATGCTCCAGCGGCGCATCAGCGCGGAGCGGCGGATTTCCCAGTCGTGGGGACGTGACAACAGATAGGCCAGGATACCGACCTCGTCGGCGGCAAGGCGCATGTCATCGAACAGCGTGTTGCTGATCGTCGTAAAATTCTTGGTATGTCGACGGCGGATGATCATCTATTTTCTGGTTTCTTCTTGTTCGCAGGCCATAGCCCAAACCTGCATCTGTAGGCCTGCTGGCACGACCGTGCCGCGCAGATGATGGTGTCCGGGTTGAAGCACGGCTTCTCGAAATGCGGGCCGAAGCGGCGCCGGTCGAAGGGGACGAGGTGTTGGTCTTCCTCGGTCCATTCGAGGGGTGGTGTGGTGGGCGGCGGATGGGTGGTCACTCCTCGGTCTCCCGGATCGCGTCAGCGAGCGCTTCAAGCCCGCCCTTGAGGTCGTTACCGAGGCCCTCGATTCCGTAGGCAATGAACCAGCCAGCGACAGCCATCCCGATGCCGATAAACAGCCCGTTCATGCCACCGCTCCCGCCGCCACGCCCGTGCACCTGATCGGCCAGCGCGACTGCGTCACAGCCCCCTTCTCGCGCCACTCGCGCCAGGCGTCGCCCTTCGGCGGGATCACGGTCACACGGGTGGCGCCGCAGGTGAGGCAGGTCTTTTCGTGCTGCTCGCAGCCGGTGACGGAGGCCTCCGGCTTGACGATTTGTTCCTCGCCGAACAGGTGCTCCGGCGCGCGTGGCTGCGGCAGGTGCACGACGTAGCCCTCGGGCAGCGGCGTGCTCAAGTCAGACCACCTTGCGGCTCGCCAGTGCATGTCTGTCTCCGTTGATCTAGGGCGGAATAGCCGGGCGCGGGGTCGCCGAAAAAACAGGCCGTGAGAGACCGTTGAGCCCACGCATAGCTGCGCGCCTCGGCGTCACGCATGGCCTGCGAGATCTCGACCGGCTGCGGCAGCGGCTTGCTCGCTGCATGCAGGCCAAACGAGGCCCCGTGCGTCCGCAGCCGGCTCGCGACGGCGGTCGGCGTGCGGTCGAGTTCGGTGCCGATGACCTCGCAGACACGGCGGCGATCGGCGTGCGTGCCGCCGCCATTCTCGGTAAACAGCTCGCGCCAGCGGGCCTGGGCCAGCGTCATGTCGGCCTCGGACCATGGCGGATTCTGCCGTTCGGCAGGAGGTGCGGTCTCGCCGGACTCGCCGTTGCCGGCGTTCGGCCTGAGCCGGTTGTACTTGTGCGAGCAGGTGCCGTGCATGCGGCCGAAATGGCTGTCGATGTCGAGCCAGCACAGCTTTTCGACCTCGCGCAGCCGGATCAGTTCGGCCTCGGTCTCGGGCGTCCAGCGCGGCCTATTGACCTGGCGCAACTTGATGGCGGTAGCGATCTCCGCTGACGGTCGTTTGCAACGCGAGGGGTGCGTTACCTTGTTCTTGCAGGACGCGACCGTGCGCCCCACGGCGTCCGCGATCTCGTTCCATGTCGCATTGCGCGCCAGCATGCGAAACAGCGTCGCTGTCTGTTCCTCGGTCCAGACGGGGCCCCGTGCCATGGTTCAGTTGCTCCTGTTGATCGTGATGCATTCCAGATGGGGACAATGACCGGGGTCGCCTGTGGCGGCCCCTGTCAGGTTATTATCGACCGGTTGTGCGGCGTTAGATCTTGCCGAACACCGCCATGACGCTGGTGCGCTCGACCACCCCCGTCACGATCAGCTTGAACGCGGCCTGCCGGATCAATTCCGAGCGGTGCAGCTTGATGCCGAGCGTCAGCTTGGCATCGTCCAGTTTCCAGCGCAGGAAGGCGTAGACCTCGGTCGGCGGATCGCCGAAGTATACCGGGATGTTGAGCAGGAACCTGGTCGGCAATTCGAGATCGCCTTTGGTGCGCGCCTCGGTGTTGTCGTTGAACTCGAAGCTCTCGTTGTCGGTCTCGGTCCGTATCGCCTTGATGAAGCTGACGTTGCGGCGGGCCTGCAGGTCGCGGCATGCCTCCAGCAGCGAGCCGGCATCGGGTGCCTTGATGTCGGGCGCGTTCTCCTCGATGAAGCGGGCAAACTCGAGCTGCTCGCTCATCTTGCCGTTGATGCCGCTCCAGATCTTCCATTCCTCTGAGAACGGCAGATCGAGCGTGGCGCGATGCTCGACCAGCGCCGGGGATTGGGCACCGTGATAGTCGACGGCGGCCAGGATGCGGCTCGCGGCGACGTCGGCGAGCAGCAGCGACTCTGCGGTCTTGAAGCGGTTGAGGTAGTCGGCCATCGCGTCCGCGTTCTGCAGGGTCACGCCCTGCTTGATGCTTTTCGGCTTCAGCACCTCCGTCTTGTGCGGTGGCGTCACCTCGATTGAGCCGTGATCGTTGGGGACGATCAGGTATTCGCGGCCGCTCGGCGTCGAAATGACGTGCGGCGCGGCTGCGGCTTTCTGGGCCAGTTTGGCAATCGAATCGGTTTCGGTCATGGTCTCTCCGGGTTGGATATCGTCGGTTAATCGTGCAGTGCGGTTGAACGATCAGTCGCGCGCGGCCGATCGGCCGCCCGCCTCGGTGAACATCTCACGCTGTTGCGGGTCGGAGCGGTGCAGGCTGCCTTCCTCGTCCGAGAAGAACACCGCTTCCGGAATGTCGCCTTCCGGCATCTTGGCCTTGACGTCGCAGCCGATGGTCTTCTGCGAGCCGCCACCTTTTTCGGGCTTGACCTTGAAGGTGATCGTCAAGGTGCCGGCCTTGCCGGTTTCGTCGACCGCCTGGACCAGTTCAGCCATCTTGCGGCTCGCCACATCAGCGGCGCGGCCGTTGCGGTATTCGCGGAGAATGTCGGTGATCAATCGCATGCGCTATTTCCTCCTGTTGGATTCGATGGGGACAATGTCCAGCGCCGTGCGCTGGGACACCTGTCAGGTTATTGTTGACCGACCTCGCGGCTTCCGCGCAGTTCGGCGCGAATTTCCATCCAGAGCTTGCCGAGCATATTCTGGCCGTCGCGGTTCGGACCCCATCCCCAGAAGTCATCCCGCCAACTGTCCTCAATGAGTTCGCGATCGTCGGTCGCGAGGAGCTTGCGGCGCACGTATTCATGCTGGTTCGCTTTCTCGCGCAGTATTTCGCGCATGAAGGCAATCTTTTGAAAGTCCCAATCACCAACCTGAAAACGCTGCTCCTGCTGCGCCAACTTGAAGGCATCATGAGCAGATCGTGCATTCTTGACCTTGCCAGCGATAAGCTGGGCACCGGGCAAATCCGACAACGTAAACCGCAACCAGTGATAAAGATGCTCGCTGGTCTTGAAGGTGAATCCGGACCATTCGACCTCGAACGACGAGAAGTTCGAAAGGACATAGAAGTCCTGTTCGTAAAAGAAAACCTGCCGCTCGTTGTCGAGCTTGTGAAACTCCGGAACTGCGGGGTAACCGATGACTGCCGACGCGGGCTCAGTGGCGCGGTGATCCATATCCTTCTCTCCGTTTACTTCTTGTTTTCCTTCGTCGCCGGCACGATCACATACCCCGCCTGCCGCAACAGCCGCAGCGTCTGAAAGATCACCTGGTCCCCGTCCTCAACGGGACGCCCCGGCACCCACTGCGTCCCGTTGAGCGCGAGCGCGATCACCTCGCCGGGCGTGAGCACGGGCGCGGCCGTGGGCTTGCGCAGGACGGCCGCGAGGTCGTCGATGATGAGGCGGCGGGTGGCCGAGGTACGGGGGGTCATGGGTGATGTCCCAGCGAGCGGGCGTCACTGACCTGACTCGGCAGAATCATTCGGGTGACCTCGTCCGGCAGCGTGAACATGCTCTGTCGCCCGCGATATGGGATCGGTTGGTTCAGTTTGACGATCGCCGCGCGGCGCCACGCGAAGCGCCCGGCTTCCCAGTTACCGCACTGGAAATCATCGGCATGCGCCGGCTTCGCCGCAGGCATCTGCTCGCAGGCGATCAGATCGACCGCGCCGATGATTGCGCTCGTCGGCAGGTCCATGGCCCAATGGCCGCCGAACTCATCGTCGAGGATGTCCTGCATCGCAGCCCACGTGCTGAAATCCTTTTCGAAGTGCTTCGTCGCGTGCACGGCGAGCCAGCCGCGGTGCGGCGTCGACCAGTGCCGGGTTTCGTGGACCTTGCGGTCGGTCAGCCACAGCGAGGCCCAGGGTTGCCACAGGGAGATTGCTTTCATGCTGTCACCCCATCCGGTTCACACACAGGCGTCCCCTTCCCCTCGCCCCTCTCCCCGTCCCGCCAGAACTCCACCCCATGCACGCGGCCCTCGCGTCCAAACGGATGCAGCGTGACCTTGATGGTGCGGCAGCCGCGCAGGCATTCGCGCTCGGTCTTGTGCACCATGCGATTGCCGAGCTTGGGCCAACGATGGTTCATGGGCGGCGCTCCGGCATCGCGTTGTGTTCGACGTCGTCGAGCAGGCGGCCGGCGCGGGCCTTGCCGACGCGCTCGACGAACGCCGCACCGGCCTCCGGGTAAAGCTCATCGGCCCGCGCGACATGCGGATAAGCCTTGATCGCCTGCCACCCAGAACGCGGATTTCCCTTGGCCTGCTCCGGCGTCGACGGCGCCCATTCGCCCCATTGCTTGAAGAAGAAGGGCACGCCGGCAGCCTGGCACTGGTCGCGCAGCGATCGGTCCCAATCGACATGCATCGGCCGCGCCCTCGGGCCGCTCTCGCCGCCGACGATCACCCAGTCGAGGCGCGGGCCGCAGTTCGTGGACCAAACGGAATGACTCCCGGTGCCGTCTGCCCGGCGATGTGACCAAGTCCCATCCTCATGAAGATGTTCACGCCGATCACTCCCAGTGAGAACGTTATATCTCTCCCGAACTGTTTTCCGGTCTGGTACGAAGCCTCGCATTGCCCAGGGAATCGCCGTCAAGTCGATCGGCCCCAGCAGCGGCTCGCCGCTGATGAACCGCACCGCTGCTGGCGTCTGCAGCAGCAGCGGAATCCGTTCGTCGGCCTCCTGCTGCCGCTCGGCAGATACACCGAGCCAGACGTTCGGCAGCGGCCAATTCACTTGCCAGTCGCCGCCATGGTTGATCTTGCTGCCTTCGGGCGTGCCCAGCATTGACCAGATATGGCCGTTGATCGTGTGACGGCTCGTCCTGACGCAATAATCCCGCATCCTTCGCGCCCGCTTCGTCAGCACCTGAAACGTATGCTGCGGGCACAACGCCATCACCGCGAAGACGCGATCGATCCATGCATCGGGACAATCCTCGTGGAACAGGTCGCTCATCGAGTTGACAAAATACGTGGTCGGTTTCTTCCGCTTCAGCGGCTGCAGCAGCGTTGCTTCCGGTGCCTGCACCAGCTTTCCGGTCCACAACGCGTTGCCGTTGACGACGCGAGTGGTGCCGTCATAGCGGGAGATGCCCATGGCCTCGTTGCGGGCTGCAGTCTTCATGGCATAGCAGTTGGTGCAGCCGGGGGGGACGATGGAGCAGCCGACGATGGGATTCCAGACGTGTGACGTCCATTCGATCGAGGTTTTGCTCATGTCGGCACCCCGCAATCCGGACACCCATGCAGCCACACCTCGGCAATCTTGCGGACGTGCCAGCCCTCGCGCTTCATCATCGCGCGGGCCTCGTCGAAATCCCTGGTCCTGGTGTCAAGGACTTCATCGCAGCTGTCGCATTCGATGTGGATGATGCCGCCTTGCTGTCGATCGATCATCAGATGTACCCCTTGACGATCCATCCGATTGCAACGGCTATAAGAGGAACAAGCAGCGGATAGGTGATCGCGTCCCATGTCTCATCATCCTTCTGTGGAATCTGCTGATGGCAGAGCAGAGAGACAACGAGCGAAACCGCAGTCGCCTGCGCGATCGATAGCGGCGGCGCATGGAAAATCGGCACCATGAACCATGACCAGAGCACGCTCAGAGCCCAGCCACGCAAGAGCGTCAAACCACCGATGACGGCGCCAACTATAACGGCTGATATGATGACGATCATCTAGAAGTCACCTTCAGCAACTTGCGCACACGGCACCCCCGCCGCCCGCCAAGCCTTAACCACCCGCGATCGATCATCAAAAACAACCACCGGCTCAAAGCCGTCGGCGCGGACCTGTTCGAGCAGAACGATCTTCAGCACGTCGTCGTCGCGATGATCGCCGTCCGGGCGCATGTAGAGCCGCAGCGGATAGCGACCGGTATAGGCGCCGTGATCGGACAGCCATTGCGCGGTCTTCTCCCTGCAGCGCTCCGCGCGGCCCGATACGAAGACGGTCACCAGCTCGCGATCGAGGGCGCGCAGCACGCGGATCATGTGCGGGATCGGCTTGTCGTCGTGACAGAGATCGAAATAGGCATCCCATTGCTTGGGTGTCTGTTGAATCAGGTGCAGGCGGTGATCGCCGTTGGCGAGGGTACCGTCGATGTCGAAGATCACGCAGGGTTTCATGATTAGATATTCCGATCCGATCCGCAAAGCATCCGCGCGCGGCGCCAGAATTCATCAGCGCTGACGCGAAAGTTCAGATTGATGTCGTTGTTGTCGATGGTCACGGTGCCGTCGTCATTGCAGATGATGGCGCCGCGATGGGCGCGCGACGCGTTATCTGCTGCGGCCCACAGAGCTATGAGCGCCGACCCGACAATAACGACGATCGCAGCCTGTCTCACAGTCCGTTTGGTGCGGATGATTTCCCATTTCAGCCGGTCCTGCTCGAGCCAGGTCATCGCACCGGCTCCGATGATGGCGAAATCTCCCGCGCATAAGCGTAGGTCTTCGCGCGCGGCCAGCGATCCGAACGGTTGAGCGTGATCGGTCCCCGGAAGCTCCGATCCTTGACGATGTCGGGCGCGGCACGCCAGCGGCCGTGCGGCGCGATGCTGCGCGCGCCGTTCTGGCGATAGGTGTTCGCGGGTCGTGGCGTCTTGCGGCGCTTGGCCGGCTTGGATGGTTCGGTCACGTCATATCCTCCGTTCAGGAGCGCACGCGACGATGAAACCGCGCCCGTGCAAGCCATCGAGCGCGATCAGCATCCTGATGTTGCGTTCGCACGCATCAGCGTTTTCGGCATCGAAGTGTGCGAGCGAATGGCCCTGCGGAATCGGGCATAGGGCGAGATGGATGCAGGCGATGAAGACGCTGAAGGTCATGCCGCTTCGCCCTCCTGCTCATCCTCTTCAAAAGGGAAGTCGTCATCATCCCCATCGCCCGAGACCATATCGTCAGGTGTACCCGGCTTCGGTAGCGTCAGCCGTGACGGCGGCTCCCACGGTTTGTTGCGCGCGAGCACGGTTTCCTCATCGGTCAGGGCGTAGGAGAAGATCGCGGCACCAGAATAGTAGTGCGTCGTCCAGCCGTGCGCGGCCGGGTCGCCCTTGATCGGCACATCGATGCGCAGCATCTTGGCGCCGAAGCGTTCCTCTTCGCGGGCGCGGCCCCAATGGCTGCGATGGCCCATGATCTCGACCAGCATCCATTCCCAGCCGGGTTCGGTTGCCGTGGGTTGTGGTTGGGTGATCTGCTCTTGTGCTTCGTTCGTCATGCCGCCTCATCCTCGTTTGAAACGTGCGGAGGCGCGGACTGTGTCCCTACGTCTGAGCCGGCTGCCCCAACCAAGGGCTCCCCCGTCTCGCGTTCGCATAGCGTGCTGGGGGCCTCGCGAGCCGTACCAGACGCCTCCTCTCTGGGTAATTCTGAACCAGGTGCTTCATTCCCCCACGCATCCCAGCCCGGCCGCGCGCGACGCGCGTTCAATTCGATCTTGGGAAGGTTCGGGAAGTGAAATTCCGCATGCTCATATTGCTGGTCCGGCTTCTCGCTATGCTCGCCGACAGGCGCTTCGAACAGGCTGCGGAAATGCGCGGTTGCCGGCGGCACGACGTTGCCGCGCACGCAGATCAGGAGAATCTCGTGCTCGCCGGTCACCCAGTAACCGGGGCCACGGCCGGCGCCGTTGCGCAGCTTGGCCCAGACACGTTGGGTTACATATTTGAAGCCGCGCAGCTCGATGACCCGATGGGCGATGGCCTCGTGGGGGATCGTGGTCCACATGTAGAGCACACAGTCGTCAGCCAGGCATTTGAAGCGCTCGGCGGTCCGAGCGACGATTTCTTCCGGCGTGTGGGCATCGGCCGCCGTCGGGTAATGATTGGAGGGATGCCGGTCCATTCCGGACTCGCGAGACCAGGGTTGATGGTCCCATTCGAAATCCTCGATGGCGACGCCGTAGGTCTTCTCGGACATGCTCTGCAGCTTGCGGCCGAGATCGGCCTCGCGATCATTGCGGCGCTCTTTCTTCGCGGCCTGTTTTTCGGCGCGGATTTCCTTGATGACGGGGGCCAGCGCTTTCTTGGCCTCCGGCGTCAGCTTTCCGGTCTCGTCGCGCGGAAGCGCCGCGAGAATGGCTTCCTGTTCTTCAGCTGGCCGGCGGGCGATCTCCTCCGCGGCCGACGCCACGATCTGACCATCGCGGACCGCTTCGTTCAGTTGCTCGGTACCATGATCGCGGACCACGGCAGCGCTCGCGATCAGGCGCGCGGACACATGCCCGCGTTCCGCGAGATCGGCGCGCGTCGACGGGGTTGGTGTTTCGGCTGGAATATCAAGATGCAAATTTGCATCTTGCTGCTGTGGTTGCCGCGGTCCGCCCCAGCGATATTGCTCATAGGAGGCCATCGCATGCGCCCGCTGCGAGGCCTCGAGGTGCCGCCGGAAGATGTTCTTGCTGATGACGTAGTCGAGCGCCTCGTCATTGGTGCCGGTGAACTGCTCGCACAGAACCGCCAGATTTCTCTTCCTGCAGGCGCGGTAGCGGTTGCGGCCGTCGAGGATCATGTCCTTATGGATGATGACCGGATCGCGTTGGCCGTTGGCCGCAATGTCAGCGGCGAGTTCATTCAGCTCGGTTTCGGACAGCAGCGGGAACAGGCCCGCGAAAGGATGGTCCTTCAGGCGTTCGTGGCCCGCTTCGAGCGAATAGACCTGATTCACCATCTCCCCCACCCTCGGCACCGCCACGCAGGCCTTGCAGGCCGACGCCTTGCCGTCCGGCTTGCGCTGGTCGGTCTTGAAATCGTCGAGCGGCTTGGCCTGGTGGCAGCGGCTGCAGGTTTTGGTGGTCACACCCGCCCCCGCATCTGCTTGATCTTCGCCCTCACCACCTTCGGCCACAGCACGATCATCACCGCGATGGCGAGCGCGACGAAGCCGCCCGGCGGCAGCCGGCCGAAGCGGGCGCAGTAGCGCGACAGCGCGAAATCGATGTAGGCGGATGGTTCGCACAGCATCCAGACCAGCGCCCCGATCAGGAGATAGACGAGCAGCCATGCAACGGGATCGAGCAACATGCGAAACACTCCCGGAAATCGAGACAAAGAGGCTCACGCGTTGCGATGATGCGACGCGCGGGCAGGCGTTGGGACTTTGGGTTGACGCAAACGGAACGCGGGTGATGCTTTACGCGTAGGAAAACGAAGGTTTGGGACAACTGCCGGGGTCGCGCGGGGCGGCCCCTGTCAGGTTATTGGTCAGTCTTTGCGCGGCTCGGGATACTTGACCCCGCAGAACGGACAGAAGCTCGCGAATATCTTGGTCGGCTTGCCGCGCTTCCTCCCGTCCAGCTTCATCGATTCAATGAACGGACGCTGCAGTCCGATCCAGGGCAACATAATCTGGGTGTTGCTCTCGGCGAGCTTGGCGTTGATGCGATCGATACAATCACAGTCCGCTGCTGGTGCGTCGTAGTCGACTGCGGGGTGACCGATGACTGCCGACGCGGGTTCGGTGGCGCGGTGATCCATATTCAAATCCTTTTGGCTGGGAAGGCAGGATTCGAACCTGCGACAAGGCGGTTAACAGCCACCCGCTCTACCTCTGAGCTACATCCCATCGTCGATGATCGGGCGACGGCGGGGCATATAGCGCGATCACGCGCCCTTCCCGATGGAGCTGGCATCGCCAGACGATCGCCCCATGTCATTGACCCGGGCTGTTGGATGCCAAGGCCGTCGCCCGAACTGAATTTGTGGGGGACGCATTTGCGCGTCCCCCTGCTGAATGGGGCCGGCGGTTGGTGCGGAGTTTCTTCCCGTTGGCCATATAGTCCGGCCGCCTTGTGTGCCAGGGAGCACCAACGCTCTGATCCCAGCACCCTCATGCCCTCGCCACCTTGCGGCAAAGGCCCCTCTTGGATTCGATTAAACGCGCTTGCGTGGCCGCAGCTCGTCAAGCACGGCCATGAGCGCTTCGTAGGACGGAGGCGTCTTGCCGGTGATGTAGAGGTTCGCGACGCGCTCGGTCTTGCCGATGATCTGTGCGAGCGCAACGCCGGGCTTGTCGATGCCCCACAGCGCGATGCATACCCGGCCGAAGGGAGGAAGATTTTCCCGGCCAAAGTTTCGCGGAAATAAATTTCCCGGCGTTCTCCTTGAGAACCCCGCAGTACCGGCGCTTGATTCGCTTCGCATGACGCACCCACTCCACCACGCACACCACCCATCATCCGAACGCCCCGGCCTCCCCCATCAAGGCGAAATGATGGCAGGGAAACTGGAAGAACGTCCGTCACAAAAAAATAACATTTATGTTTGTCACCCGCCGAAATTGTGTTTTCATGGCGTACACCATTACCAAAATGGCGAGACAACTCGGCTGGCGGCGGCGGGGTGCGACCATGGGCGCAGTGATTCTGAAGTTTCGGCGACGTCGTCGTCATGTGCGGGCCTCTTCGGTGGTCTCGAAACCGAAGACCGAAGGGCAGACGTCATCCAGATGCCTCGCCGCGAGCGCTTCCTTGATCAGGATAAACTTCTGCTGCGAGATTTTCCCTCGCGCGCGCCAGTTGCTGACGGCCGACACGCCGACGCCCGCGACCTCGGCCGTTCCGGCCGGTCCTCCGAGCGCGTCGATGACGTCGTCGACTGAATTGAGCATGCCACCAAATTGTTCACGATATGTGAAGATGTCAACCCTTCACGGAAAGGCAATAGAAATTCCTGCGCCGGTGAGGTCTCATTTGACCATGCCGGAACAACTCAAAGCATTGGCGAAGCGACTGGAATTGACGCGGGAGGCGTTGGACCTCAACGCGTCGCAGCTGTGCAAAAGGATCGGCATCAAGGAGAACCGTTGGTCTCAATATGAGAGCGGAGAGCGGCGAATCACCCTGGAAGTCGCCAACGCGCTGTGTGACGAATTCGGCCTGACCTTGGACTGGATTTACCGGGGGAACCCGGCCCAACTGCCGCATGTGCTCCGGCTGAAAATCCGTCAGGCCGCCTAACCTACTGTTCACATTACGTGATCTCGAAAATCACAAAATGTGATATTTTGTGCTTGACCACTTCACAGATTGTGAAGTAGGGTAATCCCATCAGAGCAGAGATGGGAATGCCCAAGGCCCGGGTGAGACACGACCGGGGAGTGGCACAGAAAGGACCCTTCGAAGGGTTCGGTGAAGGGGAACGGCACAACGCTAACCGACAGGTTGAAAGTCCTGTCTCAACCGGCCAAATCAAGCTGGCGCCAAGCGGAAACAGCCCCCCTTCTCCGAACCCTTCCGAAAGCCTTTCTGCAAGATCCCGTCTCCGTTCATTCACATGATGGAGCCGCCGCTCATGTCCACCGCCCGCCAAACCATCAACATCTCAATTTTCCGGAACGACGACGAAGAAATCTTCACCGTTCCCGCCGTCTGGATCATCTGCCCGCATTGCGAAGGCTGCGCTACCGATCGCGGCGCTTCCGTTGAATGCGATGGGGGCGGGTTCACCTCTTCCGAATGGGCCGAACAAGACGACGATTTCAAGCAAGACTATCTTGCGGGTCGTTACGACCGTCCCTGTTCATACTGCGATGGTCTCGGCCGTATTCAGACGCCGGACCTTGACGCGCTCGATTCCGATGATCGTGAAGCTTACGAACAAAGCCTGCAGGACGATGCCGACTATCGTGCGATGTGCGCCGCCGAGCGGAGGATGGGCGCATGACCAACACCCGCCCCAGTCCCTTCGAAACCGCCCGCCTCGCGCTGATCGCCCGCCTCTCCGCGATGACCGCCCCGCGCGGCTTCGTTTCTTTCCCGCATCCCACAGACTTCGAGGTGGTCGCTGACCACATCCGCGAGGCCGCCGCGATCTTCGATGAATGGCTGGCCGCGATCGGCGCCGAGGTCCGCGACAACAGCAACTGCCACGTCTCGACCGATCTGTTCGCGGGATCGTTCACCGCAGCGGTCGATGGCAACGAGACCTGGGCCTGCGAAGAGGCCGGCTGCAGCCTGCGCGACAATCGGAGGGTTGCGTGATGGCCCTGCGTCTTCCAGATCGAGGCCAGATCTTTTACGTCGCCATCGCCGCTTGGTTGGTTGAAGAGCGCGCGGTCCGAGAGTGTGACCTCGATCCCGATACTTACCTGATCGACGATCTCGACTTCGATGGGATCGATCTCGCCGAATTCATGCTCCATTTCGACGATCGATTCGGGTTCGAACGCAAGTCACCGGAAGCCGAGGCCCTTGCGCCCGTCCGCATCATGGACCTCGTCGAGTACTGCATCATCAACAATACCTTCAACAAATGCGTCCCCGATCCGGCACGTGGCGTCGGCTATCGCAAAGCGACAGCATGGGAGGTTGCGTGATGGCCATCGGCAACTGCGACTGCTGCGACCGCACCAACGTCCCCGGTTCTGTCGTCAACTGCCCGGGTGAACCCTTCGCCTGCTTCATCTGCCAGGGCGACGACGACGCTGACCCCTACGGCGAGCGGGAAATCGATTGCACGGACTGTGACGGCGAAGGCTGCGACGCCTGCAGCGGCTGCGGCACGGTCTGGATTGAGACCGCGCCGGTCACCCTGGCCGACTTAGAGGAGATGCCCGCGTGATCCGCCCGTTCGCCATCGACCGCATCGAGGCGGTCTTCCTCGCCATCAGCTTCGTCGCGATCGGTTTCATGATCGCGGTTGCCTTGTAGGAACAACGCCCATGCATGACCGTACCGACCACAACCGCCTCGCCGCACAGTTCGCCGAGCGTCTGCGCTCCGATTCCGCCTTCGTCGAGCAGCGCGTTGCCGAGATCAACGCCTTCGAGGCCCGCGCCCGCGGGCAGGCCCCGCGCAAGCCGAAGCGTACCCGCGTCACGCCCGTTTCCCCTCCCGTTTCCCCGGCCACGACCGCCGCACCGGTCGCAACACAAGGAGCTACCCCGACCATGTCCAGCATGTCCCTCTTCCAGCCTGCTGTCGTCACCGCCGCCTATCTCAAGATGGGCGTCATGGGCAAAGCCGGCGGCGGCAAGACCAAGACCGCCTCCAAGATAACGATCGGTCTCGTCAAGCACCTGAAGAAGCTTGGTGTCGACTATGCCGACCGGCCCGTCGCGTTCTTCGATACGGAGTCCGGGTCCGACTTCGTCATTCCGGACTTCAAGGAAGCCGGCATCCCGCTGGTGGTCGCCAAGAGCCGGACGCTCGCCGACCTGGTGCAGGCGATCGACTGGGCGGAAGCGCACGCCTCCGCGCTGATCATCGACAGCATCACCCATCCCTACCGCGAGATGATCGCGGCGTTCCTGAAGAAGAAGCAGCGCACCTTCCTGCAGATCGATGACTGGCAGTATCTCAAGGGTGACCACGGCTGGCAGATGTTCTCCAACCGCTACCTCAATTCCAACCTGCACATCGTCATGTGCGGCCGGGCCGGCGACGACCTCGACCAGTACACCGACGAAAACGGCAAGCGCCAGCTGGAGAAGGTCGGTGTCAAGATGAAGACCGAGAGCGAAACCGGTTTCGAACCGTCGCTGCTGGTCGAGATGAAGCTGATCGAGCAGAACTCGATGGAAAAGGCGGCCCGCAAGCGCACCTTCGTCAACCGCGCCATCGTGGTGAAGGACCGCTGGGACGTCATCAACGGCGACGAGATCGACAACCCGGACTTTGCCGACTTCCTGCCCCACATCGAAAAGCTCGCGCTCGGCGGCCGGCACGTCGGCTTCCAGGACACCGGCGATTCCACCACCATCCTCAAGACCGAGAAGCGTGACCATACTCCCGTGCAGCGCGAAATCTGCATCGACGAAATCCAGACCCTGTTGCAGCTGCATTTCCCCTCGCAACAGGCCGAGGACAAGAAGAACAAGCTGAAGGCGATCCTCAAGCACTTCGACGCCACCTGGACCGAAATCGAGAAGGTGATGCCGCTGCCCGACCTCCGCGCCGGCTATGACAGCCTGCACCAGGAGCTGGAGGGTCGGCCCTCCAAGTACGGCACCGCGATCGCGAAGGATGCAGCTCCTGCCGAGATCAACGACAGCCTGCCGACCTTTGCCGACATGGTTGACGAATCCTTGCCCGAGCCGACTGCGGCGGCGGCTTAGCGCGCGAGGCCCGGCAGGTCGCGAGCGTAGCGACCTTGCGACCTGCCGGGGATCTTTCCATCACGACAATCAGGACCGACACCCATGGGTTTCCACCGCAAAGGCCAGCCGCAAGCGCTCGACCGCGCCGCCATCCGCGCGCAAGTGATCCCGCTGTTGGCCGACGAACTCGCCTTCCTCGATCGTGCCGCCGATCCGTTTGGGATCGAACACGACTGCCTCAACCCGGCCGGGCACGAAGCCATGGCGTCCTGCGGCGCGATCGTGTGCGCGCATTGCGCGAAGGTGTTCTGGCAATGACCCGACGAGAGCGACATCAGCACATCATCGAGAGCTTCGGCCGCGACCGCGAGCGCTATCACCTCGCCGAGGTTCTCGCCCGCCACGGGCTTTCGGTCCTGACCGACGAGGGGATCGAACTTCTTACCCGGTCCATCGTCACCAGCCATAGGCGCCAGCAGCGCTACAACCGCGAAGCCCGCGCGAGGAGGTCGTCATGACCGCGATCGACCTTTCGGCGTGCACGATGCGCGAAGAGGCGCATTACAACGGCGGCAAGGAATGGTTCGGATATCGTCACCGCTGCATCCAACATCCCCGGCTGACGCGGTTCGATAAGTACATCCGCAAAACGCGCAGCGTAGAGAGCACCTTCAGCGTTGACGGCAAGCTGGTCGCCAATCTTGAAGCAGCGGCTCAACTCCTCGCAATTCCGTATCAGCCGACGCCGGAAGACCTCGAATTGCTGAGGTTAGTTCCGGACGAATGGACCCGCATGGAGGACCGCGTACGCTTCGTGCACCTCCAAGACTTCGGACTGATCGAATTCAAGACTGGAGATTGCCGGCGCACCGACGCCGGCCGCGCAGCGCTGCAATCGCAACCGGAGTCAGGATCATGACCGCAACCCCCTTCCTGCTCAACGGCCCCCTGATGACCGCGATCGAGCGCCGTCGCGCCGTCACCGAGCGCATGGCGAAAGACCTCACCGAGGCCGGGGCGCTGGCCTCCGACCAGGACGCCATCCGGCTGCTGCACGCCAAGGGCTATCCCATGCTCGACGTCGCGCTGCTCGCGGAAGAAGCGCGGATGCTGGCCTATCAGGAGATCGTGGCGCGGGAGATGAGTGCGCCATGAGCCCGCGAGGACACGACAGGCCATACAGAGGCCCGCTGATCCCGGTCGGCACAAAGGTCGCTGTCTATTGCCGCTCAAGTTCATGGTTTGGTTCTTCGAGCCGAAATCTGGGTGTGGTGGTCACGGCAGCGACAGTGCCAGGCACGAGCCGCCGCGCGCGCCGCTTCGACATGCAGCTCCCAATCTACAGTGTTCGCTTGGATGACGGCCGAACGATCAGCATCGAAGGCAATGCCGATATTTCGATCGCTGAAGAGAGTGGTGCGTCATGATCAAGGTCTGGGTGATGCTGGTTTGCATATCGGATGCGCAGGGCCCTTGCCATGACGCCGCACTGGCGGACGACATTACGTTCCCGACCAAGCATCAGTGCGAACAAAAAATCCACACCCGCGATCCGTTGCATCGTTTCGTGGTGCATTGCGAGGAGATCACTGTGACGGTTTCACCGAAGTATCCTCCCGCCGGAACGCCATGCGTGATTCTCGGCTCGCCCGATGCTGCCGGCGTCTATGACGAGGAGGGCAACTGCGTTGTGCCGTTCAAGTTCACGAGGCCAGACGGCATCGCGCGGCAACCTGAGCAACCTGCGCCGGACCCCCTGATGCACGATTTCCACCCGGACGAGCGACGGTGAGATCATGAGCGACGAAGCCCGCCAGGCCGCCCGCGCCAAGATCAGAAAAGCCCAAGCCGCTACCGCCGGCATTGACCTCGGCCTGTGGGCCGCGATCGAACGGCTGCAGCGCGCCGGCAGCCAGGGCAACGGTGCCGGCATCTACGCCGACGTGCCGCAGTTCCGCGCCGCGCTGGCGGACGCCGCATCTGCCATTTCGCGCGCACAGGAGATCGTGCGCGCGACCGATTGGCCCACGAACGAGGACTATGACGTCGCATGACCCTCACCCGATGGCTGCACAGCTACCTCCGCGCATGTCTGATCACCGGCTCGCCTGCGCAGGCCTGGCGCAGCGGGCGGCCTTATCTGCTGGGGGCTGCGCCGTGGTTGAGGGCGGTGTGGATGATGGCGAAGCAGAGGGGGAAAGCATGAGCATCGAAATTCCAGATGTCGTTGTCTCCACTATTCGCACGGCTGCGAAGATGGGATTTTCGGACGGCTATGCCAGCGCGGCAACGGCCGCCTATATCCGCCTCTGTTCGCACTTCCATGGCCATACGGGCTCGCTGATCCTGTTCAGTCGCGATCAATATCATCACTCCAGTGGCTGGATGAAAAACCCGGATTTTGAACGCTGCTGGCATCTGAGCCTGTCGTTCCGCGAACCATTTCCGACATGGCCAGTCGACCGGCTTTCGAGCCCACAGACACTGGCGCAACTCGGTGCAGTTATTCCGCTTGTTTCTTTCGATTGGAAGCTGGCGCGAAAGTGGGTCGATCTGATTCTCGGCGATGACGCCAAGCTGTCCTGGGTTGAGACTGCGAAAAGCCCGCAAGGCAAGGAGCTGAGTGTCATGCACTGGCGCGTGTTCACCGATCCAGGATGGTCGGCGATCAAGCCTCGCGGCGAAGTCTACAGTAAGGAACTCACCAATGCGGGTTGGCGATCTTGGTCGGACCTCAACATTGAACGACCGAGCAACGTCGATGCCGATTAACCGCCCGCAACGCCTCACCCCGCCGTCACCGCTCGGCAGCCTGCTTAAACGCGCCGGGGTACCGACCCGGTCGCGCATCTCGCCTGAAGAGAGGAATCCCGACTATCTCGCCCTGGTCAGGCAGTGTCCCTGCCTGCGCTGCGGCATGGAGCCCTCGGAAGCGGCGCATGTTCGTTACGCGTCGGCCGCTTTCGGGAAGGCCTCCGGGATGCAGAAGAAGCCGGAGGACCGATTCGCGGTGCCGTTGTGCGCGGACTGTCACCGGCTTGATCGCGACGCACAACACAAGCAGAACGAACGTGGGTTCTGGGAACAGATCGATATCAACCCGCTGCTGGTCGCAGCACACCTCTATGCGCAGCGGGGCGACCTGGTGGCGATGCGGGCGGTTTGTTTCGTGGCGATTGCGGAACGGGGGAAGTGATGGGCCCTGCTATTGCTCGCTGGACTGGAAAGTGCCCGACCTGCAAATGGCGGTTTGAGGCAGTCTCCGAATCTGAGCCAGAACGCAATCCATATCCGAGCGGACTTCGCTGCCCGCACTGTCAAAAAGATGTTTTCTTTTTAACACGCGACACTAAGCCAACAGAGGAAGTTTGAATCACCGGACCGCCGCCGTCTCGTCGAGAGCGGAGCGGTCATCAGAGAGCGAAGGGATTTGCGACATGCGTGAAAAGCCAATTTTATGTGTCGATTTCGACGGCGTTATTCATTCCTACACAAGCGGATGGAAAGGCGCGACCGTCATCCCCGATCCTCCGGTCAAGGGCGCGCTGCGCTGGCTGTGGAAAGCGACCGAATGGTTCGATGTGCAAGTCTATTCCTCGCGGTCGAAGGAGTCGGCGGAGCGAGAGGCGATGCTGCAATGGATGATGCGTGAGAGCCGCAAGGAGTTCGACGCGGATCATCCGATGTGCAATCCGGAGGAGACGGAGGATCTGATCGACCTCACGACTTTCGACAAATATCCGATCACGTTCGCGCACGAAAAGCCGGCCGCGTTCTTGACGATCGATGACCGCGCGATCTGCTTCGAGGGCGATTGGAGCGAGATCGACCCGGCCGACCTGCTCAACTTCAAGCCGTGGAACAAGCGAGACCTCGGCGCGACTGGAACCTTCCCGCAAGGCGTTCTCAACGATGACGACCAGGGCGCACTCAAGATCGGGATCGCCTACGATAAGCGGGATGGGCTCGTACATCTGAATTTCGGCAAGCCTGTCGCGTGGACTGCCTTCCCTCCGGAAATGGCCGCCAATCTCGCGCGCACGCTGTTGAAGCATGCTGGCGCGAAGAAGATCGAAATTTCCTTTTAGCCCCGCGAGCGCGACCGCCAGATAACCGAACAGGTCTCACCTCGCACACAGCAGGTCATTGTCCCCAAATCCTTAAGGAATCCCTCCCATGAGCGAACGCCTAGGCCGTCTCGAATCCACCAACTACGACGTCTACCTCAGCCTGTCGGAGCAGGCCGCGATCGAAGCCAACCAGCGCGCCAGCGAGGCCTTCGCCGCAGCGCTGAACCGCCAGATCAAGCGGGGCCGCGAGAGCGTCGCCCGCGGTACCTTCGTCGACCGCTCGCCCGCGATCGGCGCGCGGCGGCTCTATGGCAGCACGCCTGCGTCCGCCTACGGCTCGCCGGCTCAAATGTGTGCCGAGCGGGGCAGCATCAGCGTGGTTGCGGCGGCGTTGAAGTAGAGGGCTGCGCGCAATGTACTACCGTCAATGCGGCGACTTGCCCATCCATCCATTCCGACCGAACGAGAACATGGCGCCGCTCGGTCGCAGGCGCCCTGATGGCAGCCGCGAATCTGCCGGACCCTGGATGTCCATGCTCATGCTTACCGAGGGCGACGCCAAGTACGCCGCGGCGCATCTCAACATGCAAGACGACGGGTTTATCTACGTCGCTCATCCCAATTTCATGGGCTATGAGGGGCCCGACTACGGCGTGAGCCAGCATCTGAAAACCCCTTGGGGCGCGGGCCCATACTACGATTCCGTCTATCGCGATCACCTTGCCCACATCTGCTGGGATCGCCCGATTGTGCCGCAGGCTGACGCCTACAACCATCGAGAAATATAAGGAGGAAAACGATATGACGGAATTAGAAGAGCTAACAGAGCGATTACTGCAGCTCGCCAATGACGAGGGAACCGCGCAAATTCACGATGTCGCTGTGCAGATCGCGAGCCTGGCACCTCGACTCGGATCGGCTCCTAAGCGCACGGATACAAAGACGTTGGAGCGGCTTGCCGACCAAATAAAAATAGATGCCTCCTCTGGAAGGGGGCTGAACCCATCGGCGCTTTTCTCAATCGTTGACATAATTCAGCGCGCGATCGGTGCACCGCTTATGTGGCCGAGCCGATCAGCGGGCGCAGACGCGGCAGATGCCTACTATCGGGGAGATCCAGATCTTCGGCACGCTTTCAATGCAGGCGTGAAGTGGGCTGTTGAACAATACCATGACTTGAACCTGGACCAAGTCAGGCCGCGTTGACCTCGCATCACCGGAGTCACCATGTCCGCACTCACCCTGATGGCCGCAGCCCTCAACAAAGAACTACAGCACCGAGGCGTTTGCGACTTCACGCAGGACGCGTGCGCCGAGATCCTGCGCACCGTGATCGACCAGGTCCGCGACATCGAGGCAACCTACAACACCTCCCATCCCGGCCCCATGCCCCCCTCGACAGGCCGGGTCACTGACGGCGGATGCATCATCGCAAGCGATGCATCCGCCGTCGATTTTGAAAATCAGGAAGAGCAGCCGTGACCATAAGCAGAGACGTTCACATCCTCACCAGCCGCGATCTCGACACCATGGTCAGCGAGGCTTTTCAGCGTGGCGTAAAGCGAGGTCGTTTCGAGCAGCGAATGGATGACGGCAAAGAGCCGGTCGCCAGGAACTGCCGGAACTGGCGCGACGGAATCTGCGATCATTGCGGAGCGCAGCACCAGGGCTGCGAAGTCGCTGCAGATTTTAAATGTCCGCATTTCGTTCGTAGATAGCGGCCGGCAGCCGATGACCACCACAAGCACAGAAAACTTCATTATCGTGGAGCGCGACCTCGATCTGCGGGACTCCGGCGTGTTCACCGGCCAGATCCAGATCGTCGAAACTCGCCTGATGCTGTTCGAAGACGGCCGTCCAATCCAGAGCATCGACGGCATCGCCTCGCCGCATATCGAGCACGCCTTTGTGTTTCATTCGGCGTGGACGGCCTGGCGCTTCGCAATGCAGTTCGAGCCACACTGGGACGCCGGGCGCCGCCGCTATTGGGGCTTCCGACGCTGGGTCGCGCGCAGGGATGGTGACTTCTTTCCGGGCGAATGCCGGCACGGCATCAACGCGCCGAATCCCTGCATTCACGGCAAGACCTGGATTCCGCACGAGGCCATCATGGCAGCGGCGGCGGACAGTTTCGAACAAGGCCGACGTTCGGCGCTGGCCGAGATGGGGCAGCCGCAATGAAACACGCCCAGCGCCAGAGCGAGGACTCGCTACCCCCCGACATCCTGCGGATCGTCGAAGGCATAGCTTTGGCGCTGGCGCAAGAGCATCATGAGATGGAAAACGCGGAAAAAACAGTTTTCAGGGCGGGACGGCCGGGATTTGATCGGCGCAGCCTTGGCCAACAGGAGCGATGAATGACTCTCGAAATCCACTGGGGAAAGGTTGCTCGTCATCTCAAGGATGACGCCGAGCAAATCAGAGAACGCGCGATAACCGCGTTTCACGGGGACATCGCTACGCAGAAGGAAATGCAGACCCGCGCCGCGATCCTGGAATCGTTGGCGAACGCACTTTGGTACGGCCTAGAGTGAAACGCGCCGCGATCTACGCCCGCTTCTCAAGCGACCTACAGTCCGACCGCTCGATCGAGGACCAGGTCACGCTCTGTCAGGCGAAGGCCGCCCGCGACGGCTTCAAGATCGTGGCGACCTTCTCCGACCGCGCCCGCTCCGGCGCCTCGATCCACGGCCGCGCCGGCATTGCCGAGCTGCTCGCCGCCGCCAAGGCCGGCCAATTCGACGTCCTGATCGTCGAGGAGCTCGACCGCCTGTCGCGCTCGCAGGCCGACCTTGCCTCGATCTATGACCGGCTGACTTTCGTCGGCATCGACATCCTGACCGTGCATGGAGGGGCGGGCCGCACCGACCAGATCCAGGTCGGCATCCGCGGCATCGTCGGCGCCCTGTTCCTGACCGACCTGGCGCACAAGGTCCGCCGCGGCGCCGCCGGCAATATCCGGCTGGGCAAGCACGCCGGAGGTCTCGCCTATGGCTACGACACCACGCCGGGCCAGCCAGGCGCGTGGACCATCAACGAGGAACAGGCGGCCATCGTGCGGCGAATCTTCACAGCCTATCTCGCCGGCGAGCGGACGCCGGCAATCGCGCGATCGCTCAATGCCGATGGCATCAAGCCGCCGCGCGGCAGCTATTGGCAGCCGGGCGCTTTGACCGGATCAAACAACCGCCACAACGGCATCATGGGCAACGAAATCTATTGCGGCCGTCTGGTTTGGAATCGCGTGCGCATGATCAAGGATCCGGAGACCGGAAAGCGCGTGTCGCGGCCGAACCCGGAAACCGAGTGGCAGCGGGCTGAGGTGCCGCATCTGATGATCGTGCCGCCGGAAGTCTTCGACCAGGCCGCGGCGCTGAAGGCCTCCCGCGGCAATCTGGCGCCGACGCACCGCCGCGCGCCGAAGGCGCTGCTCTCCGGCCTGCTCAAATGCGGCAGCTGCGGCGGCGGCATGTCGATCAAGGGCCGCGACCGCGGCGGCGTGCGCATCGTCTGCACCACGTTCCACAATGCCAAGCTTTGCGCCAACAACCGGACCTATTACCTGCATCACGTCGAGGAGACCGTGCTGTCGGGCCTGCGGCGCCACCTGGTCGATCCGCGCGCGATCAAGCACTTCCTCAAATGCTACCACGACGAGCGCAAACGGCTGGTAGTCGAGGCGTCCAGGGAGCGGCCGGATCTGGAGCGGCGGCTTGGCGAGGCCACCCGCAAGCTCGCCAGGCTCACCGAGGCCATGCTTGACAGCGATGCGCCCGTGGCTTCATTCACCACGAGGATCGCCGAGCTCGAGCGGGAGAAAGCCGAGATCGAGGCCAGGCTCGCGCAAATGTCGGAACCGGTCCGGGTGATCGCCCTTCATCCGGCAGCCCAAGAGCACTATCTCAAGGTCGTGAATGATCTCGCCGCGGCGGTTCGGGACCGCGCCGACCGCAGCGCGATGGCAGCGCCGGTCCGGGACCTGGTCGACAGCGTGATCGTGCATCGGACCTTGCCGGGCGAGCCGATCCGGCTCACGGTCAACGGGCGCCTGGCGGCGCTGATCGGGCAGCCGGTGTTTCCGCAAGGTTCTCTGTCGGGGGTCAAGTTGGTAGCGGGAGCCCGCTACGGGATAGAACCCCGTGTGGATGTACCTGTTTTTGCTATGGAGTTTTTTGGCGCGCGAAAAATGGGTCGTACGGCCCCGCACCCATAGAGCCAATGTGGACTCGCCACATGCCAGCTCGCGCAAAAGCCCGCCAGATGGGTTCCGGCGGGCGTGGTGGCGAGGAGGACAATCACGGCGAGCAGGGGCATGGGCCGCTCACGTCGCGATCTCGAACATTTCCTCGACCGCCTGGTCGGCGGTGATCTCGCCCCGCTTGTGGGCCTCCAGGATCGGCTTGACGTCCTTGAAGGACACGGTTTTGATTTCCGTCTTGAACAGGACCGCGCGGACCGCGCAATCCTTGGCTTCGAGCAGCTTGCGCAGGGCCACCGTGCTTTCCGGATTTTTCGGTAGCTCCGCTGCCAGTTTTCGGGCGAGATCGCCGAACGGTGCGCTGACAGCCTGCAGGTGCGGCGGCAGGTGCTCATAGGCGAAGAACTGCAACAGATTATCCATCGGTCATTCCTTTGATCAACCGGGCATCCGGCCCGGCGCGGAGTTTTCAAGATTGCGGACAACTGTCAGCGGTGAGGGGGTGAGACCGGTTCGGTTATCTGGCAGCGCATGATGCGGCCAAAAGCTTGGCGACTCGCTTCGCTGCGGCAATTTCACTTGCGCAATATTCTTCTTGCTGACGCGGCAGGATGAAAACGCGACCATCCCAACGTCTATCGAGAAGCACCAATTCAATCTCTGACCACGACAGACCTCCGCGTTGCGCTAGACGACTAAGTGTCTGATCGTGATTCTGTAGTGCTTGTTTTTCGTGTGGTCCGATTATGGACCATGGAATTCCTTGAGGGAAATCAGCGCCAACCATTTTTCGAGCGCTGCCTAAGACCGGAAACAAGGCATCCTCCGCTCTCTGATCACCAGTCATGACGACTCCTCCGCTACGCTGGCAGTTGTCCAAAACTTTCAAGTCATGCTTCCCGGCATGAAGCAGCGAATCTCGATGCGGACCGGCTCGTTTATTCCGCGCCGATAGATTGGCCACACCATGGTGCGCCCGACCCTGTTCGGCTCGGTGATCACCGCTTCGTCGGGCACGTCCCACCACTGGTCTTCGATGCGCACGCGATAGTGACCGTCCTTGGTCTCCCAATCGATATCGCTCAAGGCGGTGCCGTCAGCGTCCGAGCAGCACGGGCCCTTGCCCGACTTCAGATTATCGAACCATGATTTGAGTGGAGACTGGGCATATTTGCCATCGAGATCACGCGCAGGCGCATGCCGAACCGAACAGCCGACGGCGAGCAGGGCGAGCGCAATCACGGCCCACAGCCCGTACCAGCGGTTTTCCCTGGTCCTCATGGCTGCCTCACAAGGATCTGGTCGATCTTGCGCTCGAGACGATCGAACGCCTCCCGGTTTTCCTTGCGTCTCTCCTCGGCCGCCTCGCGGTCCTCGCTTCTCATCCGGTTGAAGTCGTCGCGGCGGACGAAATCCTTCTCGACCTCTAGGCGAAGGTCGTCGTACTGCCGGCGAATCCCCTCGAAATATTCCTGGTAATGGCCGCCCATGCCATCGATCCTCGCTTCGACCCGGCGCTCCGCCTCGCCCAGATCGTGCTGAAAATCGGCGCGGATCGTCGGCTCGATGCGCGCGACCCGCCAGAACCATGCGGCCAGGCTCGAGATCGCCCCGAAGATGGCCCCGCCCAGCGCGGAGACGGCGTGCGGCCAGTCAAACCCGGACCCGCCCGTATCCTGTGGTTGCATTGTCACACCTCAACAATGTTTGGTGAGATGTGGGATTTCGGACAAATCACGCCTCAGTTCGGTAGTTGGATAAGTCTCAGCCATTGTCAGCCCCGCCCGGGTTGATGGTGGTCAGGGTCATCACGCCGTTGCTGCGACGTGATGGCCCGCTTGATCTTGCTACAGCGCGAGCGCAGGCAACGTGAATGGTGCCGCCGCCGGGAATAGTCCCGTCAAGGCTCCGGCGCCGACACCGACGCCAATCATGGCGAGCGTCTGCAGAAAGATCGCCTTCTCGTCTCCGATCAGCGCGCTGCAACCGAGCTTGAGATAGACGGGCAACCCGGCCTTGATCTGGGCAACCAGGTCCCGCTTGCGCTGGAACAGCACGATCATGTTGTAAGGCGCCTTGGCATTGATCACCTGCACCTGAGGCAATGACTGCAGGAACTTGATCTGCGCCGGATAGCAGGCGTGGCTGATCGGGTCGCGGAAGCTGGTCGGATCGTTCGGATTGAGCAACGTGCCTGCGTCATCGTCGGCCTCCTGTATCGCCGCCACGACGTTGGCAACGAACTCGGCCTTCTTCGCGCTGATGTCCTCGATCAAACGCTGCAGCGGATCGATCGGCTTCAACGATCTCGGTTGCTGCTGCCCCTGCGCCATCGCCGGCGGCGCGAACAGGAACGCCGACAGCAACACGGCTGCGATCAGCACCTTGACGATCGCAGGCGGGATGACCGGAGCTTCAGCCGGCGCCGACACGAACACGCCGGTCTTGTTCGATGACAGCGCCGCCATTGCGGTCAGGATCACGCCGTTGATCTTGTAGGAGACACCGCAGAACCACTGCACGGCGGGCGCATATTGCGCGACGATCGCGGGAGCGTGGTCGACGCTATAGCCTGCGATCAGCATCAACACGTTGGTCCAGACGCCGAACCAGAACATGAATTTCGGATCGATCTGTGGCATTGTCGTCCTTCTCCTTTTTCAGTTTCGGCAAGGCGGCGGCGATCCTAAGCCGTCGCACGGGTTCAGCAGGGTCTGCAGCTCGAGGAAGGTCTTGAAACTGTCGATGCCGCTTGCGATCAGCGGCCGGGCGAGGATCAGGATCGCAAGGCACAGGGCTGCGATCACCAGGATTCGGGGGGACATGGGGGGGTCCTTTAGGGGGGGGGCGTGGTTGATCACGCGGCATACAGTGCTACCGCGGGGACTTGTCCGGGCGTCCCAGCAGGTGTAAGTTTCCTGCGATATCAACCGTTACGGGCAGGACTCTTCATGGGAAAATGGCTGTTCTACGCGAAGGAGATCGCGCTCACCTTGGTGCTGCTGCTGGCTATCGTCGCGCTTTCGATCGAGATGATCTTGCTCTGCGCAATCGTGACCGTGTTCTTTCCGGTCACGGCGTTTCGGAAGGTATCCAGCGTCCTTGCTGACGGACTGAGCTAGATTGTGGGCTGTCGCTGATCACCAGCCGTGAGCAGCCTGCTTCGCCTCCAGCGCAGCAATCTTCGCCATCACGTCGACGCCGTTGATGTTGATGATGCTACCTGACTCGTCTTGCGCGGATGTAGCCATAAGCCCCGTTGGTGCTCACCGCAAACGTACTAGTGGCGACCAGGTAAACCGTCGTAGTCCCGGACAGTGAATAGCGCGTCGGAGGAATGACGGCATCGATCCCGGGCTGGCTGGCCGAGGTCGCGACGCTGGTTTGATAGGAGTCGACTCGAACGTCCCCGGTGCCGGTGCCGGCCCGCGCTCCGGGGAAGGTCGCCGAGGTCGTCGTGATCGCTCCGCCGATGAACGTCTGTGTGGTCGACGCGGCCGGCGCCATTGCCACCATGCCGGACACGTCCCAATCCCCGGCCGTCAGCGAGATGCTCGTGACGTTGGCCGCGACGCCGGAGGTCAGCGCCACGGCGGACCCGAGAACCACCGAGGCGGACACGAGCTCGCCGACGCTTCCCGCGGCCGCGTTGTTGTTGGTGTTCGTTCCGACGATGTTGGCAGTGTTCAGCGTCGGGCCGTTTATCGTCGGACTGGTCAGCGTCGCGCCGGTGGCGCGCACGTAACCGGTGCCCGCGGTGCCCGTCGGCGCGCCGCCGTTGTCGTAGACGGCGCCCTGCACGTTCAGGGTACCGGCGCCCTCGTTCGCGCCGGTCGGTGCACCGAGCGTCGTGCTACCGTCGGGATAGACGTTGATCCAGTTCGCAAGCGAACTGGTGCCTGTGAAGACGTGCCAGACACCGCTCGCATCAGAGGTCGTGCCGGCCGCATTGGTTGCCGACGAGAAATAGACATAGACCTTACGGCCCGTCGCGCCGTCGCCGAGATAGGTGTCCCGATTGCTGTCGTTGCGGAATGCGACATTGCCCGCGCCGTCGCAGAGCTGGACCATGCTGGTCAGCGAGGACGACAGCCCGCTGCAGCTGCCGAGGATCATGTCGTTCGAGCCGGTGATGACGCCCGAGCCAGCCTGGCCAGCGGCGGCAAAGAAGTTTCCGAGCCCCGTCGTCAGAGTCGGCGCTGCATTTTCGCCCAGAAACAGCCCGCTGCCCGATGTCAGAACCCCGGCGGAATTATAACCAACCGCCGTCGATCCATTGCTGGATAGCGTCGCCGCCGACAGGGCAAACGCGCCGTAACCCGTGTTTCTGGACGTGGGCGCCGATTGACCGCTGTTCGAGCATGTAAAGTAGCCATGGCAGGTATTGTAATCGCCGAGACCGATGCTGAGCGTGCCGAGAAGTGCTTTCCAGCCGCTCGAATCGTTGCCGGCGCCATCGATGTTGTAGATCTGGTTGGCCTCGCCCCAGCCTGCGTTGCCAAAGCACGTCGTGCAAAATTCCCCGGTTTCGAAACCGCCAAACGTATCATAGCTGGCGGTCGTCATGTTGAGGCAGGTCGTGAGACCGATGCAGGCGATGTACCGGCCCTGCAGCGAGACCGCCGTCATCGCCGTGGGAGATGCGACGGTCTGCGACGGCGAAACCGTATAATGCCCGATGCCGCCGGGCGTTCCGGAGACTTGCGCCCTGATCTGGGTGCCGACCGTGACGCCTGATCCAGAGAGCGTTGCCGTGCTAATACGCTCGACAGGTACCGTCCCCGTCGTGATCGCGGTCACGTTCATATCCGTGCCGGTAATCGTCGCCGTGAACGTGCCGGCGTTGTGCACCAGGCTCGTGCCGCCGTTGCCGACCATGAGCGTGGAGTTCGCCAGACCGTTGTCCAGCATCCCGGTCGAGGGCACGTTCCACAGGACCGTGGTTGCCCCTGTCCCGGAGTCCATCTGCACGGCGCCGAGCGAATTGATCGAAATCGTGGGATTGTTGCGCAGCGTGAGCCCGCTCGTCCCGTTCCACGTCGGGATGCCGCGATCGGTCGATGATCCGGGGCCGCCGATGGCGCCGAGGCTGGTGCGCGCAGCAGCAGCGGTCGCCCCGCCCGTCCCGCCCTTCGGGATCGACAGCGGCGAGGTGCCCTGATTGACCTGGGCCAGCGCCGGCTCAGAAATGAGCACGAACGCAAGCGCCAGCGCGATGAGGCCGCGGAGCTTCATGATGTCAGTCCGATGATGGGATGATGGGAGTTAGGAGTCGCGCGGAATCACTCCGGCGCGACAGGCTCGGGTTTGTCGACAGGCCCGGCGGGGGTAGCCTGCTTGGTCTTGGCCGCATCGTCGGCGGTTTTCTTCGCGTCAGCCGCTGACTTTGGGGCAGCATCGTCGGCGGCCTTCTTTGCCGCAGCGGCCTGCGCCCTTTTCACCTCATTCTGCAGTGCCACCACCCACATCGAGATGGAGCGGCACACCGCGGCATCGTTGCGCAGCATCAGCGATGCCACGCAGCTATCGACCATCGAGGGCAACTGCGCCGCTGCGGTCTGCGCGCCATCATCGAAGTCGATCACAATGGGGGTCGCCGAGGCCGGCGCAGCAATGAGTGAGGCGGCAAATGCCGCAACATAGATCAGTCTCATGGATGGTTTCCCTTATATAGCCGCCGCTTTGAAATGGAGATCAGTGAGCATTCAGTTCGCCGGCACACAAAAATCCTTGGCGAAGTAGGCATTGATCGACGTCGGATCGAGCGCGATTCCGATATCGATAGCCAGTTCGGCCGCCCGGCGCATGGCGAGCGACTGAAACTCAGGATCCCATCGCGCGCTGTTGGGATAGACCTTTCCGTCGATGTTCAGATAGTAGCTCGTGCCCGGTGTCGGCACGTCGGCATGGCCGATGATGATGTCGCAGCTTCCGTCTCTCAGGCTCCGCGCGGCGCCCGCACCGACGACCAGATTATTGAAGCCGATGATCTGAGTATGTGCCATTGGTGCGCCAGGCGGCGAGGTCAGATCGACAGAGGCAACGTCCGCCAGAGCAGGCATGGTAGCTAAGGCCATGGTGACGGACGCAGCGATGATGATGCATCTCACGGGAATCTCCTGAATGTTTGTTGGGAAAGATCAGTACGCGCCCGTCCCATCAGGCAGCGGCGTCAGCGTGATCGAGCCGCCGGCGCCGTCGATGGTGTAGGAATAGTTCACCGTGGCCATCTGCGTCTGCCCCAGCGCAGGCGTGATGGTGATCGGGTTGGCGACGGTTGCCAGCGCCGACTGGTCGACGATGCGCAGCGGCTTCACCCGCGCCGACCAGTCCACCGTCACCGTGAACGGCACCGCATAGACCAAAAGCACGTCATCGGTTGGCAGCGCCGCATAGGGCGAACCCGGCTGGCCAACGCCGCCCAGTTTTGTGGTGACCTTGTTCGCCGAGACCGCGCCGATCTGCAGGAACACCGCGACGTTGGTGAGTGGATTCCAGGCCAGCACGTAGGTATTGGCGGGATCGGAAACCGTCTGGGTCTGCGCGATACCATTGAAGTTGATCGAGACGGTCCAGATGTTGCCCGCCTTGGTGATCGCGACCAGACCCGACCCCTTCACGGTCGCCGGGAACGGCGAGGAGGTGTTGACCCGCACATTCGCTGGCAATGTCATGGCAGACCGTAGGGGTTGGAGGTAGAGGAGACCGCGATCGGCATGGTGGCGACGCCGCCGCCGACGATCGGCAGTTTGCCGACGAAGGCCTGTCGCGAGTCATAGCCATCGAACAGCGTCATCGCCGCGCCATAGGTGCGATGCCGCAGCTTGGCCATGGTGGAGGCCGGAATCCGGATCTGCAGCTGGCCTAAGCCCACCACCGTGATGCCGTTGCCGAGTTGCGCTGTGATCACCGGCGAGACCGTGTCGATGCCGATGTCGGAGGAGGACTCCGAATAGCCCGAGCCGTCGGCATGGTAATGGTGGCTGCGGATTTCGAACTCGAAGGCGCAGCCGACCTGCATCACCAGCACGCCCGTCGACGGCGCGTAGCTCGTGACATAGCCGAACATGGTGTTGAGCCCGGTCGCGTCCGAGATGGTGGCGAAGGCCCCTGCCGTGATCGCAAGGCCAGCCCCCACCACCAGCGTGACCGCCTGCATCTCGTTGCCGAACGGATAATCCTTGATCGTCAGTGACGTCACCGAGGCCGTGATGATGGTGCCGATGGTCACCGTCCATGCGTTGCCGGTGAAGTCCCCCGGCGCGGCCAGGGTCCGGCCCGACAGATCGATCGCAGCGCCGGTGTCGTCATCGAAGAACGACACCGTGCGAAGCAGGTCTTCGCGGTTGGTCTGGACGGGAAAAAGGACGGGCCATGCATACATGATCAGAGCTTTATGTAGAAGGTCTTGAGCATGGTGGGCTGGACGAGCGGAAACGCCGTGCTGGTGCCGCCTTGCGCGTTGCCGACGAAAGAGGCGGTAATGTTGACGATGGTATTGATGGCGGCAAAGGTTGCCCCGCCGGGCGTATTGGCCACGCCGTTGGTTTGCCCGATATTGGTTCCGCTGCTGATCGGGACACTGCCGGTCGGCGTGTACGGCGGCAGGTTCGCGGTCACGAGTGTGCGACTTTGCGATCCACCGCCCACGCCAAGCACGTTCGGCGCCGCGCCGAGATAGGTCGAGGTCAGCCGCCCGGCCAGGATATTGCCCATGTCATCGAGGCCGCCCGGGACCCGCCCGCGCATGTCCGGGGTGGCGATGGTCTTGTTGGCGTTGTAATCGTTGAGCGCATTGCCGGTGCGCCCGCCACTGACGACTAGGTTCGGATCGATGTTGTAGAGATAGACGAACAGCGCCTGCGTGTCGGCATTGGCCCGTTCGGTGGCGCCCGAGACCGCATTACCGATGGTCAGCCCGTTTTCCCGCACCCAGCCCGACAGCGGCCCGGTGCCGTACCTGATCTTTTCATCGCCGGTCGCCATGATCGTGGTGGGATCGACCGTGCCACCGCCGCCCCCGCCGCCTGACGACGGCCCCAGCACCTGCATGGTGGTGTCGACATAGACCAGGCCCTGGCTGTCCGTGAGCCGGATATGGGTCAGCCCGTCGGCGAGCCAGTGCTGCGGCACCCGTCCGGTGGAATCGCACTGCAGCGGGTTCGGCAGCGGCGCGGTCAGGCCGAAGTCGGAAAAGATGTTCTGCCGGGTTGCCACCGTGCCGGCGACATAGAAGTTGAGCAGGCAGCCGATCAGGGGGGCCCCGGTCGAATCAAACTGCTGCACCAGCGACAGTGGCGTGGTACCGGCGCCATGGGCCGGCGCGAGGCCTATTCCTGCCGCCGTTCCGAGTAAAAGCACAAGTCGTTTCAAGGTCTTGGCTATGGACATGGGGGCCTTTTCCACACGCGCATCGTTGCCGGGGGTCAGGAACGGGCGTAAGCTTTGCGGATGTCGATTTTTCAGAAGCAACTGAAGCGCGAGGCCGGATGGGATGTCCGGGTCGCTGTCGTGCTCGGTGTGATCTTTGCCCTGTGCGGCCTGCTGTTGCCGCGCTGGACCTTCTGGTACTGGTTCACGCCGCTGGCGTTGTTCTGGTTTCGCTATCTCTTGGTGCGTTGCCGGCGCGACGAGGAGCTATTGCAGGCCGATCTCGCGGCTTCCGGTGGGACTTGCGCCCCGGGCTGCTATCGCAGCGAGGCCGGCATCTGCATTACGGATGGCACCCAGCATGTTCTTGTTTTTCGAAATAAGCCGGATGCCCTTCTGCAGCTGCCGCACATCGTCGGAGACGAGTAGCTTCGCGACCTGCTGCGCCACCCGTTCGTCGATCACCCGATGCCCGCGCGCCGCGCCATAGACCAGCGCCGCATGCATCAGGGCCTGCGGGTCTCCCGTGTAGCTCTCATAGCCACCGACACCACCGGCCAAGCCCAGCTCGACCAGTTGCCGCGCCGTGGTCGAATTGCCCTGCACCGCAGGCCGCGCCAGATCCATGATATTCTCGACATGCATATGGCCCATCACTTCGTTGGCACGGTCGCGGCCGAGCGCGATTTCCAGTTCTTCCTTCGCCGGCCCTGACTTCGCAATGCGGTTGACGATGGTGCGGCGGTCCGGGTTCTTCTCGATGGTCTGAATCAGGCGGTCGGCATAGCCATCGGCGAACAACTGCTTTTCCTCCGGCGACATTTTCGCAAGCTGCTTGCGCGCCTCGCGCAGGCCGAACTTCTCGCTTGCGCCGACGAAGTTCTGTCCGGCCTCCAGCGCATCGCCCGCGCCGAAGAACCGCGCAGCACCTGCCCGCGCAGTCGCATAGGACGGCACCAGGCTGTCGACATGCTCGCGCAGGATCCGCGCCCAGTCCCGCGCCTCCGGCGTTCCAGTCTTGTCGAGGTTGCGCTTGACGATGTCCCAGAACTGCAGGTTCGGCTCCATCCTGGAGCCATCCGGGTTGGTCTTTAACTTCAGCCGCCCGGTTTCATCGAACTGGAACGGGTTCTTCGGCGGGGTGAAGCCGAGCTTGGCCGCATCATTCTTGGCCGACACCATCGCCTTGCGGATGGCATCCTGCACCACAGGAGCCTGGCTGATCTGCTCGAGCGACTCGTCGAATTTCAGGTTGGCACCTTCCGAATAGGCCTTGGCGTAGGCCGGGCGGTTCACCGTGCGCGCGACCTTGTCCAAGGCTTCCTGCTGCGCATCCGCGTTCGGATAGTGAAAGACGCCCTTCATGCGGTCGGCGAAGCGCGAGGACTGGCTTTCGAAGCGGTCGTTAATTTCCCGGTTGAGCAAAGCGCGGGCTTCTGCCGAGGTATTCGCCGCACTCCGCGCCCCGGCACGCGTCGCTTCGCCCCCGATGTCCATCATGTTGACGGGCTGGCCCGCCTGTTTCGCGGCGGCAAATTCCTCAGCCGTCAACCCTCCAGAGCCCGATCTGATATCTCGGTCCATCCAGCCCGCGACCCGCCGTTCGGCTTCGCCGGCCGGATCACGAATGCCGCGGAGCGTGTTGGCGATTGGCTGACCCACCACCGCGTTGACGGCGCGTCCAATTGCAGGAGATGCCCCGCCGACGACGGCCCCTACTCCACCCGCTGCAAGCGGATTCTCGCCTCGCACGGCCGCGTCTGCCGCATCGATGACACCGCCTGACAATGCACCGCGCCCGATCATCTGCGGCAGTGTCTTGCCCGTCAGTCCCAGCGCCTGTGCGCCCAATTCGGTCGTCGCCGCGCCTCCCGTCGCCCCGATGCCGCCAGCGATTTCCGCCGCGGTATCGACGACCGGATGTTCTTCGTGAAAGGCCTTGTCCTTCCCCTCCTGGATGTCGAGGGCCTGTTGATAGCGCTCGCCGAAGGTCTGTCCGGGCAGCTTCTGGAAGGACTCTGGCAACAGCGGATCGACAACGGGGGCGAGGACCGCGTTCGTCGCCGCGTTCGCCTTGTTCAACAGCCCGCCGACGATCGGCACCCCACGCGCCAGCGCACGGCCGACGCCCTCCACCAAGCCCGGCGCCTGCCCCGACGGCGAAAGCTTCAGCTTCTTCGCAATCATGTCGACCTTGGCATGCTGCTCGTCCTCCGACAGATCAAGAAAACTGTCGTCGACGCGCACCTTGCGGCCTTCGATGTTGAGGAGGGGCATTACTTCTCGATGCTCCAGCCGAAACCGTCAGGCGTGGTGTTCTGGAAGGTGGTGGATTTTGACGACGACGCGCCGCCCTTGGCGGTCGCGCCGGCTTCCTCGCCGGCCTTCTTCTTCGCGCCGCTGCCGTATTCTTCCTGCGTCTTCTTCAGCGCAGTCTTGGCGGAATCGAGCTCCAGTTCCATCTGGTCGAGCGCGGCGTTGATCTGTCCGTTGCTCCACGCCTTGTCGAGAATATCGTGCGCGCGCTCCATGTCGGCCGCACCGACGGTCCCCACGGGTTTGAGGATCTTCGCATAGACCGGGATCAGCGATTCCACGGCGACGCCGAGCCGGATCACGTTCGGGTCGCCGGTGCCCTTCTTCGCCGCCTGGATCAATTTGTTGATGCTGGGATACTCGGTGCGCGGCACCTGCGCGGAGATATCCCGCACCCGCGGAATCAGGCTCTTGGCCTCGTTCTCCGCGAGCGTCAGGCCGGCTGCGCGGTTCTCCAGGGTGCGCAGGCCTGCGGCTTGCGTTGCGAACTTCTGCCACCGCGTCGACCATTCGCTGGGGTCGCCGCCTTCGGCGATTTCCTTTTCGGCCGCGGCCGTGCGGATCGCGGTCGCCTGCTGCTGGCCCTGGATGCCGCGGCCCATGTTGGGCGGCAGTTTTCCCGTTTGCCGATAGGTCTCCGCGTCCGCATCGAGGGTCGCGCCTGCCTCGCCGCCGGCATTGCCATAGGCCGCCGCAGCCGGGCCCTGATACAAGACCTTCCCAGAGCGCGGCTCAATCAGCGTCGTGGAGGCGCCGACCGACAGTGGCTTCAGCGAGGCCTCGATGCGATCGGCCCAGCCGTTCAAGGCCTGCGCCTGCTGCTGCCCGTTCGGCACCTGGCCGACGCGCACCGCTTCCGTGCGCAGCGCCTGAATCGCCTGCTCGGGATCGTTGAAGCCCTTCGGCAACGGCACCTGTGGCGTGATCGGGCCCTGCGGCTGTTGCGGTGCGTTCGCCGACACAGGTGCGCCAGTTCCCCCGCCGGGCGAGCCCGGCGCACCCGTGCGGCCCGCGGCCGCGCCTGCCGTCGCTCCCAGCGTCGGCGCAGGCGTGCCCGCGTTCGCAGACGGCGGCAGGTTGCCCCCCGCATCGCCGCCGAACCGATCGTTGAACGACGGCGAGGAATCGGCCGCCCGTGCGGCGCCGCCCTTCACCGGAGTGCCCGCAATCTCCGGGGCGTACTTGCGCAGGAGCCCTTTAGCCCGCGTCTGCTGGCCCGGCGTCAGGTCGGCATTGGGATCGACCCCCATCACCTGGGCGATCTTCATGATGGTCTCGCCCGTCGTCTGGTTCTGCGCCGGCAGGCGATCGGTCACCAGCGACGTCACCGTGCCGGTCCCCGCATCGCCCTGCGGACCGCGTCCGGGAGGCGGCAGCGGCCGGGCCTGCACAGATGCCGGTTGACCTTGCGGGGCAGCCTGCGGCGCCGGCTGGCCCTGCGGCTGGCCACCTGGCTGCCCCCCGCCGAACATCGGCGACAGCGGCGGCGGCTGCTGCTGCAACAGCCCGATCGCGCCTCCGATATCGCCCTTGGCCGCGAGGATGCCCGCCGCCTTGCGATAGTCGACCTGCCCGGTCTGCGGATCGGTCGGCAGTCCTCCCGCGAACGCCTTCGACAGTTCGATCTGCTGCTGGATCTGATCGAGCCGCGCCTTTTCGGTCGCGAGCTTGTACGGATCGTCCGCCGACCAGTTTGCAAAATTGGCAAAGTTCATCAGCGGCGCGGCATAGCTCGCGCCGCCCGGAGGTGAGACCGCGGTCGGAAACGACGTTGCCATCAGGCCGCCTCGAGGAAACGCGCCAGCTCGGACGCATACTGCGTGGCGAGGTCGTAGCGCACCGCCTTCCAGCCGCCGATGTCGACCACGGCCGCGGGATTGTGCTGCTCGACCTCCTGCGCCATCAGGCCGATATGCGGCGTCGCATCGCCCTTGTAGCGATAGGAATAGACGTTCTGGCCGTCGTAAAGCTCGCCGACCTTGGCGATGTCTTCCTTGAGCCGTTCGTCCGACAGCATCGGCAGCAGCGACGTGATCCCCGATGTGATTCCCGAGATGGCATTGCCGCCGACCGTGCCGCCGCCCTTGGTGCCCATACCGCCGATGCCGCCCAGCAAATTCCAGAAGTTGCCGGACGCGTTGTAGGCCGCGAGGTCAGCGTTGGCGTTGGCGTTGCCGATACCGGTCTGGGTCTGGTAGCCGAGATTGGCCAGCGTGTCGTATTGGCCCGCGGTGGCGCTGCCAAGGCCGGTATTGACGCCGGCAATGCCGCTCGCCGCATTGCCGGCTGCGCCGAGAAACGGCAGCAGGTTCTGAATATAATTTTGATACGTGGTGCCGGCGAGACCCTGGTTGTAGTTTGCAAGCGCAATCTTTTCATTGCCGGACGACGTCTTGCCGCTCGCGGCATCTGCCGCGGTGATCGCAGCATTGCCCTGCTGCAATGCGAACTGATAGCCCGGCGTATTTTCGAGCGTGGCCAGCGCGGAACTGGTGCCGGACGGTCCACCAAACCCAAGCGCGTTTTTGAGTTGATCGACCCCGGCCGACGCCGTTCCGTAGTTCTGCATGAACGGCTGCAGCGCGGCCGTATAGTTGGTCTTGAGCGCGTCGATGCCCTGGTTGATGTTGCCCGAGGCAAGACCATAGGCGCTGTTGAGCCCCGCGATCTGCGCGTTGGCCGCATCCTTTGCCGGCTGGTCGGAAAATATGTCAAAAATACCGATTGTCGCCTCCTGTCAGGTTAGGTGCGATGTCACGCGGTTCGCATGTGCACGACGCCAACTGAGTCACGGTAAAGCCCGCCGACTGCCACGCCGCCCGCGGCGGCAGCCGCATCGTTGGCCGCCAGCGCTCCGCTGGCGCCGATGTTGAAGAGCGGAGGCGTATTGCCTGCCGCGATCGCCGTCACCAGCGCATCCAGCTTGACCATGTAATCGCGAAACAGCTGCGTTGGCCGTCCGGTGGAATCGACCAGCGCAAACTGTGGATCGAACTTGGCTTTGACCGGAAGCGTCACGGCAGCACCTCACGCGGATTGTCCGACATCGTACCCCCGAGAAACGACCGATAGACCGGATCGGTGATATCGATGCGCCAGCGGGTGCCCATCGCCGTCGATTGCCCGCGGTTCTTCACCGTCGCCCGCGCCCGCTTGTTCTTGCGCTGCGGCTGCAAGGGACGGATGGCCGGGTTGTCATAGCTCCAGCCGCCATCCTTGGAACAGGAGATCGCGACCTGCGGTTCGGCGGCGTTCGCGGTCACCGAGATATCGGTCGCGGTCCCGCCCGAGATGTAGGCGTTGACGAACACCGTGCCCTGCAGCTCGATATGGGTGCCGTCCACCACCGTGATCGGGAAGGTGCCGTTGGCCTCCGTGGTGCCGGTCACATCAGCGACTTGAACTTCATCGCCGGTCGTCGCCAGCACCGTCTGGTTGACCGTGAGCCGGACCACGCCGCCGGTGCCGGCCGCCGCACCGGTCACGGTCATCACGTAGTTGCCCTCGACCAGGCCCGTGCCGAACACGAAATCGAAATCGGCGCGCGCGATGCGGTGCGCTTCCGGGAAATCCCGCACCGGGCCTGACTCCATCCGGAACAGCATCGGCGAGCCGTTCTCGGTATTCGTGTCGTCATCGGGATAGAGGACGTTGCCCGACTGCGTGTCGCCCATCAGCCAGCGGCTGAAGGCCGGATGGCCGCCGACCGCGCGCCAGCGCACGTACTGCCCGGCGCTGTAGGACTGCCGCTCGTGCCATTTGCGGGTCGACAGGTTGAATTCCCAGCTCCAGTCCGGCGAGGAGATATGCCAGAACTTCTTGCCGCCGGCGATGTAGACCCCGGCATCCAACAGCTTGCCGGCCTGAATGGCGTCCTCGATCAGCTTGTCGAGATCGGGCGGCGAGACCTTGACCGGCGACAGTGAGCCCGGGTTCAGCCAGTAGACGCCATGATCCTGCGCCACCCACAACAGTTCGGAAAACCCGGTCTCGTTGCCGGCGATCGCGCCCGACTGGACGAGGCCATATTCGATCACGGTCGATCGGCTGTAGGGAAAGGCCGGTGCCGGGATCGCGGCATCCTGCCAGATCTCGCAGCCGCCGGTGGTGAACAGCAAGAGCGCCGAGGAGAACGGAATCCCGCGCAGCAAGGTCACGTCGGCCTTGGCCTGGCAGGTGATGAAGGTCAGCGCGTTCTGCGTCAGTGCGTTCAGGCCGGAGGCAAAGCAGCGGCCGTCGGCGACGGTGAAGAAGAAATAGCCGTCCTGGTTACACACCGAGTTCGGCTGCGGCAGGTTGCCGGCCCCGTTGTAAGCTGCGGGCGCACCGCCGGTCGACAATTGATAGGCGCCGTTGTCGACGTCGACCGCGACGACGTCGGGCGTGGCCGCCTGGTTGCGCGCGATCGACACCAGCTTGGTGCCGAGCATGGTGCCGAGCACATTGACCGTGCCATTGACGTCGACCGTGGTCGCGGTGTCCTTGAACAGTTCATAGGACAGATTCTTGACCAGCAGCCCGCCGCGGTAGCCGGTCTGCCCCGTGACCGCATGCTGCAACAGGCCCGGCGAGCCCATCCATTTCTGCCGGGCCGGTCCGGTGGGCCGGCCCTGCTCCTCGAGCGGCTGCGCGTAGCAGTTGATCAGCCGCCCGCCGCCCTCCTGCGGGTTGGCGCCCGGGAACGACGACAGCGGAAACGGGATCGGGACCGGCTTCTGCAGCATCTCAGAAACACTGCATCCGCTGCACTTCGTAGGTCGGCTTGCCGCGCGTGATGATCTTCAGCGACTTCGCCGCCGTGCCCGCGCCGATCTCGACCGCGCCCGCCCCGCCCAGCCCCTTGTTGACCAGCGTCATCAACTCCTCGCCGACGATCCCAAGCGAGGATCCGCATTCGCCGGCAACGATGTCGGCAAGATCGGAGAACCAGTCGCCCGGGATGTTGTCCGGATCGGCGACGTAGGCGATCTCCAAACCTGCGATCTTGCGCAGGATCGAATCCAGCTGCGTGCTGACGTTGGCGACATCCTCGACATCGGGCGGGTTGCCGATCGAAAGCACGCCGGCGCGCTGCAGCACCAGCGTGATCAGGTCGGAGGAGGTGCGGAAGGGGCCGGCCATGACCTACCAGGGCAGCTGCGTGAAGCCGTGGCGTAGCCACACTTGCGCCAGCTGCGCCTCGGTGAGTTCGTCGCGCTTGGCGAGGTCGTGCAGCCTGGGCATGAACAGGTTGCCGATGAAGTCGTAATCGTCGGTGCCGACGCCGCAGACCTGGCGCATCTCGCGTTCCTTGGAGAACCGCGCGATCAGGTCTTCGGCATGCTCGAAGCTCGGCAGCTTCAGCCATTCCACGATGTACTGGCGATACTCTTCGGCCGTCGTCGGATCCTTGGCGGGGTCGCGTTTCGGCTTGGCGTTGCCGACCCGGAAATGCCGGTTGTCGCGCGCCCGTTCGATCAGGCTCGCGTTCAGCTTCTCGCGCTCGGTGCCGCCGGCATGGCCCTTGATTTCCTTCGGAATGTTGGCCTCGAAGGTGTGGCCGCACCAGGTGGTGCGGACCGGGTCCATCGGACCGGGCACATAGGTCACGGTCTCCACCACCGGCTCATGGACCGGTTCGGACTCTTCGACGGTACGCGGAGCTTTGGCCATTCATGATATCCTTTCTTGATTGAAGTGGACGTCTTTCCGCCCTGCCATCGGTTTGATCGGCTTTCGACGACCGACCCTCACGCATCCAGCGCACAGCATGTCTTTCAATGCCTATGGGGCGCTTCACCGAAACCCACGGCTCGGAAGTCCGGACGACGTATCGTCCGGACTAATCGCGTTACATGTCGTTGTTCGGCGCGTAGGCCAGCACGCAGGTCACCGATCCTGCGGTCGCCGCGGTGCCGGTCTGGGCGTACTTGGCCCACAGCGTCACGTCGGCGGCCGAGGTGGCGTTGAGCCCAAGGCCGAGCGCGGAGGTCAGATGCTGCACCGTGGCCGAGGCCTCGTTCAGGTCGCCGGTGCCGAACACCTCGTTGGCGCTGGTCTTGGTGGTGCCCAGCGTCACCACGTTGGTGGTCGAGGCGTTGAACGCGGTGGTCACATGGCAATCGATCGAGTGGATGTACCAGTTCTGCCCCAGCGCTCCGAACGCAGCGCCGGAGGCGATGCCCGGATCGTTGAAGTTGATCGTCAGCCGATAGTAGTGCAGCTCCTGCCGCGAGGCGTCCCGCTTGCTCATGATGCGGGTCTGGTCGACGTTGAGCGCGAACGCGGCGGTGACCGCAAACGCAGTCAGGATGAGCGCGGCAATCGCCTTGCCCCATCCCTTGAGGAGAGTGTTCAGTTTCATGGCTTGGCCTCCAATGGCCGGATGATTTGTCAGGTGAGAGGAGGCAGCGCGGAGTGATGCCGCGCTGCCGGTTGCATCACGCCATCAGGCCTTAGTTGTCGGCGACCGCCGCGAAGAAGCCGGTGAACGTACCCCAGTCCTTGAAGTTGCCGGCGGCGTTAAGCTTGGCGATCTTGCCAACTCCGTAAGCCATCTTGATGCCAACACCACGGATGAACTGATAGTCGTCCTCTTTCCGGAAGGTATTGGTCGGCATCTGACCCCAGCACCAGGCGACCGCCTGCTGACCGCAGAGAAATGCAGGTGCAACCTGCCCCGCGCCGGAGCCGGCGTTGGTGTAGAACACCGGCAGCCGCAGCGAGAGTTCGGGAATCTCCCGGATGATCACGCCGTTGTACAAAAGATCGCCGTCGACGAAGATCGGGTTCTTCAGGTAGCCCTGCTGTTCCCTTGCGCGCGAGTTCTGGTTCGCGGTCTTGATGTCGGTGTCTTGCTGCGCGTCGCGGAACTGCTCCTGACCGACGAACAGCACGAACCACTCGGTGCCGTTCTCCTTCAGCTTGAACGGACGGATGCGCGGGTTGGCCTTCTTCGCGCTCCGCTTCATCCGGTTGACCAGCGCGCCCGACAGCGTCATGGCGGCGGTGATGTTGGCCATCGAGGCCGCGAAGTTGCCCGCGACGAGGTTCGCCGTATTGCCCGAACCGATCAGGATGCGGTCGGCGTTATCGGTGATCCAGGTGTTGCGCTGGGCTGCGGTGGCCGCATCGAACAGGATCCCGTTGACGCGCTGGCCGAGCGCGGAGCCGAGACCGGCAGGTGCAGCCTGCGAGGGAATCGCATAGAAACCGTCGCAGATTTCGTCGCGCTGCTTTTCCTGGCCCCAGTCGACCAGTTTCGGCTTGAACTCGCCGAACAGGTCGATCGAGGATTTGTTTTCATCGGCATTATTGACCGCGACCGCGTGCCGCGCCCAGTCGATCCAGAAGCGCGTGCCCTGGTTGTCAACCTGTTCTTCGTTGCCGACCAGCGGGCCGACGCCGACGCCTTGCGCATTGAGACGGGCAGACAACGGAATGTTGATCTGCTCGCCGCCCATCTTGCCGCCCTTGTCGAGGTCGGTGATCACGCGAATGATCGCGTTCTCGGACGGGCCCATGTAGGGCGAAAAGAGATTCTCGCGGACGTATTCCCGGAAGATCTGCTTGCGGAATACGACAAGCTTGTTGTTGCCAGAGGTGGTCGTGAGCGCCATTGGGGCGGCCCTTTCAAAAAAAGGCCTCGCGCCAAGACGGCGGCAGTCAAACCGGCACTTACTCGCGACCGATCACTCGGTCGCGGCAGGCTTCGTCATTTTGGAAAGGCGCAGTCCTAACGCCAGGCGGCGTCTGCGATGGCTTGCGGCGAATCGTCGTACTGGTCCGGATCGACCCTTGAGGTTCCGACGTTGGAGCCCTGGGCGCCATTCAGCGACTTCGGCAAGCGTGTGGTGGTACGCGGTCGACCATCTTCCCCAACGCTCGCTTCCTGTCGCATGGAGGCGACGATCTGCTTGACGAACTCGGGGTCTTTCATGAGGGCTTCGCGGGTTTCCTTGGCGACACGCTCGCGATACGCAACGAAATCGTCGCCAACTTCAGCGCGGGTCTGCTCGCGCTTGTGCCACTTGATCATTGCCTCACCGGGGTTCGGTGCGGCAAGGATACGCTGAACAGTGGCGCGCGCCTCGGGGTCCTGATGGTTGAGCGATGTCATCGCTCCATAGGCTTGTTCGAACGTCTCCTTGTGGAGCGCGTGCGCAATCGCCATGGAGTTTTCGACACGCAGGTTCCTGATCTCGTTGACCAGAGGCGCGACCTGCGCCTTGATCCCATCGTCGAGATAGGTAAACACCCCGTCCGGATTTTCGAAGATGTCGGGCCTGGTGGCGGCCTTCGGCGGTTCGGCAGCCTTGGCAGGCTCCCGAGGCGCGGTCTTGAGTGCCGCGATCTCCCGCATGACCAGATCGAGCTGCGCCTTGCTTTCGGCCTTGTCTCGCTCGATCGCCGCCTTGAGCGCATCACGCTCGGCTTCCGCTGCACGCGCCCGCTCGTTGGCCTCCCGTAACTTTCCCGGAGGAATGCGCCCTTCGGACTCGGTACGCACGGGCTGGGTCTCGCCGGGCTTGGCGGCCGTGGGTTCAACCACCGGCTCGGCTTCGCCCTCGCCTTCGGCGTCTTCACCTTCGGCTTCTTCGCCTTCGGTTTCGTCCTCGCCTTCTTCGGCTTCGTGCTGACCCTCCAGACCGTCGCCCAGATCCTCCAGCGAACGATCGCCGGATGCATCCAAGGCTTCCGTCTCTTCGTTGTCCCACGCAAATCCCGCGATCTCTTTCTCGGTCTCGATCATTGCGGCTTCGATCGGATCGCTACTCGCTGTTGCCATGATGGTCGACTCTCATTCTCTCTTAATCGCGTTTCGTGCGATGACGGCGGCCCACTTTGTCTTGCGCTGGGGCCGGGTTAAGCGCCGTGCCGTCTGGTGGACACCTCCCGCAGGGTTCATAGCCGGCAACCCGTGACTGCCGTGCGCCGTTTCGTGGCGCGGACGAAGGGGTCAGTTGGCGATCACTGTTTCGCCAGCCAGGATTTCCTGCTGCTGCCGGTTGATCTCGATCGCGGTCTGCAGCGACTCGATCAGGATGGCGGCGGACTGCGGCGTGCAGCGCAGATGCGCCACGCAGACCATCTCGCCGCTCACACTGCCGTCGGGCTTGGGCTGCAGATAGCGCGCGGTCAGCTCGACCTCGACATTGCCGTTGAACGAGCCGCGCACCGGCGCGCTGTCGAAATAGATCAAGGGCGCGGTCGCGGCGTTCTTCATCATCGGAATGGACGCGGCCGGCGGCGTTGATCGGAGGGACATGAGGGGCTATTCCTGTTACTGCGCGAGGTAGCCGACGTTCAGCGTGATCCCGGTCGCGGCGTTGGTGTTGTCGTTGTCGGCTTGGCCGGCGACGATGCAGAAGCCGATGCCGGCCGTGAAGCGTGTGTCATCGAAGCCGATGGAAATGACGCCAGTCGAGGTCGTGGTCGGCGGCAAGGGAATGGTGACCTGCGGCGTATCGGTGCCGCAGGTCGGCGCAGTCGCCTTGTTGTAGAACTTCAGGTAATAGATCGTCGCCGTGTTGTTGTAGACGATGATCCATTTCAGGATGTTCTGGCCAGCGCCCGAGACCAGCGTCGAATTGTTGGACGCCTGCGACAGGTAATGAAACGGGATCGCCTGCAGCGACTGCGCCCGCGCGTCGGCCGACGCAAACGCGACAACTGCCGCAAGAAGCGCAGCGGCGACTCGCATCAGCTTTCCATTGATTGACATCATTGCCGATACCCCCATGCCGAGACGGACACCACACCGCCGGAGCCTGGAGCTGCCGAAATCACTGCAATAGCCTGATTGGCACCAGAGGCAGGAATGCAGGCCCTGCCGAACGGTGGTTCAGTGATTCCGATGCCACTCGCGAGAGGTGCGGTCCATTGCGTGAAATTCATCGTTCCGGTTATTGTGCCCGTGACCGTCGCATTGCCCGTTGCAGCCGCGGTCGCATTCGCACGGATCGAAAATCCGCAAATATATGTCGTGGTGGTCGAACTCGCCGCCAGCGTTGCAGTGGTCGCGCCCGTCGTTCCCGTAGCCGATGCGGTAATCGGAATGGCACCCAGCGGATATAACGACGTCAGCGTGACCGGAAAGTTGTTGTCGGCCATTACGGAGGAGATCGCTGTCGATCCCAGCATGGCAACGTTGACGCTGCCGCTCGCAATGTTGGTTCCGACGATCCGGATCGCCGACATGCCGGCGGCATTGATTTGGAAGATACCATTGGCTGTGATGGCCGTAACGGAGGCGCCGCTCGTCAAGGAGACGGCCGTCGTTACACCCCACGTCGCGCTGGCTGCGCCGACCTGGCCATAATCGACCGATGCCTGCACCTGCAACGCGCCGGTCCACGTCCCCGTGACGGAAAGACCAACCGTCGATTGTCCGTCGACGGGAATGACGACAGAATCGTTGGTCGACGCGATCGACCGGGACGTCGCAGCCCCACTGCATGGCACAGCCTGGGACTGACTGTTCAGGCACATGACGACTTTGCCGTCGACCTGAGAACCGCCCGGTGTCGTAAACGAGCTTTGGGCCCGCGCGGAAAATGCTGCGAGCGAGAACAGCAGCGAGAGTGTGACAGCGCGGATGATACCCAAGATCATGGCATTGCCTGCGGCTGTGGTTGCGGCAACGGTTGCGGACCGCCCGCCCTGCCAGCTTGCGGCGGCTGCTGCCCGGCCTGCGCAATGCGATGCGCATCGAACAGCGTGTCACGGACATATTCGGCTGCGGCCAGATGCAGGTTGGTCTGGGCGTGCCCGACGCCGGCCCGTTTCTCTTCCGCCGTGGCCGCGGCCTGGTCGGCGTTGGCTAGCAGCTTCTGGGTTTCGGCCGCGGTCTTGGCATTGCGGCCCGCGACGCCTTCGAGCTGCAGCCGCTTGACCAACTCGGCCATCGGATCGGGCGGTTGCGGCTTCGGCGCGAGCAGCTGCAGCGCGCGATCCTTTTCCGAGCGCGGCATGCTCGGGTCCATCTCGATCAGCACCTGCGGTGGGATCGAGCCCGGCGGCAGCTGCCACAACTTGTTGGAGAGTTCCTCCATCATCGAGATCAGGTCCGGGCCCTGGTCGAGCACGATATCGACGTCGAGTGCGCCCACCGCGTTGACGATGACGGGGCGGCCCATTTCGTCGACATCGACGCCGTTCAACTGGATGAACTGCGCCAGCTTGTCGTTGGAGTTGACCCGGATCCAGCGCTCCGCGGTCCAGTGCCGCTGAATCGCGTTCCAGATCGAGCGATAGATATCGAGCTTCCAGGAGCGATGCGCCAGCACGAACGGCCCCAGTTCGGCCATGCCTGGCTGCCGCAACAGTTCGATCGCCTTGCCGGAAATGTTGGTGATGCCGCCCGGCCCGCCCATCGCCGCAAGATCGGCATTGGCGAAGCCGTCGAGCTCTTTCTTCGCGTCGTCCGTGAAGGTCGAGAACACGGCGATTTCCGGCTTGGAATCGTTGATCTCAAATTTCTTTTGCGGATTGACCTCGATCACGCCGTCATGCCGCGCCGCTTCCCGCCGCGCGGTTTCGACGTCGTCGACGGCGCCCTTCTCCAGGATCAGCCGGCGCGAGTTGGCCAGCGCCAACATCTTGGACTTGCCCTGGTTGAGCGCATCCTGCGGCCCCTTGAAGTTGCGAACGAAGGAATAGCGGTCGCCGTCATGATCGACCATCGGGCCGAACATCTTGAACGAGGACTCGCTGTTGCCGCGGTCATCGGCGAATGGCGAGAGGCCCTGATCCAGAAGCACGTTGGCGCAGTAGAACGCCCAGCACCATTTGCCCCGATGCTTGTACCAGTGTTCGATCATGCGCACGCGGCGTTGTGCGAGGATCATCCACTTGATCTCGCGATCGGGATTGGTGGTCAGATCGCTGTCGCCCTGGAACAGGCCTTCGAGGTCGTCGCGGCGCTCGGGAAACATTTCCGCCGCGGCCTCGACGTCCATCCACTTCATGATGCCTTCGTAGCGGACATCCTTGAAGTTGAAGGCGTAGGAGCGCGGGTCATAGAAATACTCGTCGCCGATGACCGGGTGCAGCCCGATATCAGGGTCGCCCTTGTCGCCCTGGCGCAGGATCAGTTGTACGCCGCCGATCGCCTCGATGCCCACTTGCAGAAGGCAGGACGGCTCAATCGTGGTCTTGAACTGGTTGGCGTCGCAGACGTAGCGGATCGACTGCGTGGCGATCTCGGCTCCGGCTTCGCTCTTCGGGTTGCGCCCCATCGCCTTGGGGTCGCAGCGCATGCGCTCGACCTGGCCGACGATGCCATTGATCTTCCGTCCGACGCGGTTCCATATCTGTTCTGGCTGATGCCGCAGCCGCAACACCTTGCGCTGCTCGGCGGTCAGCTGCGCGCCGTGGTAGTAGCGGCGGGAGTCCTTCTGTTCCTCGATCTCCTCGACCTTGCCGCCGAGATAGTCCTGCAGCTGGCGATGCAGCGTGATGACAGGAAGGAACTGCCCGCTGTCGTCCTCGCCGACCGTGTTGTCGCGCTTGTCCTCGTCCGGATTGTTGTCGCCGCGCACAAGCGGCGCCATCCGCGCGCGATCGGCGCGCGCCATGGTGGCGGACAAGGCTGCGTCAGACAGGGGCATGGATCAGAAAATACCTGGGAGAGGTTGATCAGGCGCAGGGCCGTCAACGTCGGCATCGCACCACATCGACGGATAGACGTGGCGGGTTGAACCGCGCATCTTCCACACCGACTCGGTCGCACTCCACTGCGCGACGACGCATTCATGCGCCACGTCGAAGGGCCGGCCGCGCTCGTCGGTCTTGTAGGACGACGACGGCAGGAACACCCAGAGCGGGCGGTCGCGGGGTGCGTCGTGCGAGGGTGCCCAGACAGTCATGCGACCGGCGTCATCTTGTCGAGATCGGCGGTTTTCCCGCCGAGCTTCGCCATAGCCTTGTCGGAGATCATGCCTCGCTTGGCGAGATGCGCAGCGCGCTGCGCCTCGTCCTGCTTTTCCTTGGCCATGACGGCAGCATGCTTGCGCACGTGCTTCATCAGCTCCGGATTCTTGAGGTGCTCGCCGGCGCGCAGGATGGTGTGCGTGGCGTCGCGGACTTCCCATTCGTCGTACTTCTTCTGTTTCGCCGAGGTCGACTTTGCCATTCCGATGCCCTCTGCCATGGGATCACCCCTTCGCCATCATCTTGTCGAACTGCCGGTCGGAGATCTTCCCCGCCTTGTGCAGCCGCTCGGCTTCCTTCTGCTCTTTGGAGAGCTTCTTTTCCGGACCGAGCACCTGCTCGAGCTGCTCGCGGGCGATGTCCAGCGCATCGACGGGCTTGTCCAAGAGATGCCCCTCGACCAGTTCGCAGATGCGCTTGCACTCCGCGATCGCTTCATCAGGCGTGCTGCCCAGCGCAACCACGGCGCCAATTTCGGCGCAGCCGGTCCATTGCGGGATGACATAGTACTCGCCCTCAATGATGCAGTAGTTGCGGAGCTTGACGTTGTCGCGGACCTCGTCCGGAAACGAGACGTGCATCCAGTTCTGGTCCGCCCAGTCCGAGATCAGGAGCACCTCGGCGCCCCACTTCGCCTGGAACTCCGGCTCGATCACGATGCCTTCGGAGCCGTACCAGATGGCTTCCGCCATGTTGGTCATCAGGAGCTGATAGAGCTCGTTCGGCGGCGAGCCGGCGCGGCAGCAGGGATCGATCAGGTAGGCCTTGCCGTCCTTGGTGCAGCGGACTTCGGTGGAGATGAAGCCGCGATAGCCATACTTCTTCAGCGCGGGCGCGAGCTTTTCGTTGACACTGCGGACCTGCTCCGGAAGTTCGGACCAGCGCACCGTCTTCATCAGGTAGGCTTCGTCCTTGACCTCGACCCCGGTCATGGCCGCCTTGGGAAACTGGCCGTCGATGGTGTAGCCGTCGTAGCCGGTCTCGACCGCGTCCGGGATATCCTGCTCGACCGTGAACTCCATGATCTTGGTGTAGGCGCCGAGGTTGTGGTCGAGCTCGTCGAGCCGCACCTCGACCTTGGGATAATCCTTGGCGCCGAAGGTCTCCATGTCGCCGCGGGTGCCGGAGATCTTCACCCACTGGTTATCATTGGCCTTGAGGTACTTGCGCAGCGCATCAAGCCCGGTGACGACCTTGTAATGGCCGATGTCGATGCCGAGCTTTCTCGACACCTCCTTCGACGCCGGCCGGTCGATCTCCAACTCTGCGCCGGAGCGGCAGCCCCACACGCGCTTGCCTTGCGCGACCAGGAAGTCCTGCAGGTCGCCCTCATAGACGTCGGGGAAGATCCACACGTCTATGTCGTCATAGAACGACCACGGCGAATCGATCCGCTCGACGCCGTCGATACCACTGCCGATCAGGCGCGCATTCGACTTCGGCATGCCGCTCGTCCACGGCACGTAGTAGAGCACGCGACCGAAGTGCTTCGCCAGCGTTTCGGCCATGGCCGTGAAGATGCCGTTGTCCCAGACGAGGCAGCACTTCGAGCGCAGGTTCATTTCAGATTCAACTCCGAGTAGAACTGCCGTCCCTCGCCGCGCTCCACCGCCATCTCGAACAGGCTCGCCGTGCGATCGACAATGAACTGATCGAACGGCCTGCACGAGCAGATGAACAGATACGCGCCGCGATGGTCTGGCCATGTGTCCAGCGCGAGAAAGGAATCCGTGATCGGCATCACGGCCGTGCGGCCGTTGCCGCCCTTGCCGTGCAGCGGATAGGTCCAGAGCGCGTGGTCGCCGACCGCTGTCATGCCGATCGCGTCCGTTAGGGCCTGCAGGAATTCCACGAGGCGCGGCGCGCCGATATCCTGCTCCATCCGCAGCGTGACGCCGAAGGCGTGCATGCGCTCGCCGAGGACGAGATCGGGGAAGCCCATCAGTCTTCGACCTCATCCGACGAAAGCCGCGCCAGAAACCCTATCGCGTTCGTTGACCCGTCCCGCCGCAATCCAGGCGTCAACGGTTCATCGAATGGCCGCCGGGTGAACCCGAGCTTCCGCTCGCCGTCGCGC
>Ga0335084_10000112_pt1 | contig 56031 bp, 48 predicted proteins | sample Lox_Sample_44_FD_206721 | JGI IMG/M metagenome (GOLD analysis project Ga0335084, IMG submission 206721) | Soil microbial communities from Loxahatchee National Wildlife Refuge, Florida, United States - Lox_Sample_4.4 | ecosystem: Environmental > Terrestrial > Soil > Wetlands | place: USA...
GTCGTCGAGGATGCTCACTGGATCGATCCGACCACGGCGGAATTTCTTGACGTCCTCGTGGACCGCCTCCAGCGCCTGCCGGTGCTGCTGGTGGTCACGCACCGGCCGGACTACGAAGCGCCGTGGCTCGGGCAGCCGCACGTCACGGCACTGCTGCTGAATCGACTCGGGCCGCGCGAAAGTGGTGTGCTGGTGCAGCAGGTCGCCGAGGGCCGCGAGGTGGCGCCGGCGCTTGTGCAACAGATCGTTTCGCAGACCGATGGCATTCCGCTGTTCGTGGAAGAAGTCACGAAGGCGGTCCTCGAGGCCAGGGCTGCGAATGGCGGTGTTGCGCAGGCCGGTGGCACTGCGCGTGGACTACCGATGCCGGCGACCGTGCGCGCCTCGGTCGCCGCGCGCCTGGAGCGGCTGGCCGGTGCGCGCACGCTGATGCAGACCTGCTCGGCCCTTGGACGGGAGTTCAGCTTCGCTCTGGTGCGGTCGGTCACGGCGTTGCCGGATAGCGAACTCGTGCCGATGCTGCTGCAGCTGGTGATGTCGGGCCTGCTACGCCAGCGGGGTGTGGCGCCCGACGCGGTGTATGCGTTCAAGCATGCGCTGGTGCAGGATGCAGCCTACGAGACGATGGTGCGCAAACAGCGTGAGCAGGTTCATCGACGCATCGCCGAGGTCTGCGAAAAGGATTTTGCAGACCTGCAGGCACAGCATCCGGAAGTCTTCGCGCACCACTGCACCGAGGCCGGCGAATGGGAGAAGGCCATTGACGCACGCATCCGGGCGGCGAGGACGGCGCGCGACCGCTCGGCGGGAATCGAAGCGCAGGCGCAGGTGGAAGCCGCACTGAGCCTGCTGCCGCGGATCGCGGACGACAGCGTGCGCCGGCGGCTCGAAGGCCGGCTGGAGGTGGCAAGAGCTGATGCGCTGGTGATGACACGGGGTTTTGCATCTCCCGACGTGATGACGGCATTGTCGAGGGCGCGCGCGCTGCTCGACGCCGCGAGCGATCCGCTCGAATCGATCGCGGCGTTGTGCGGCGTGTTCAACTTCCACCTGATCCGGTCGGAGTCTCCGGCCTGCCTCGCGCTGGCGAAACTCTACCTGGGCAAGCCCCTCGATCAGCCGGACGCGACGCTGATCCACTACATGGCAGGTACCGCCGAACTGCACATCGGCGACTTCGCCGACTCGGTCCGGCACCTCGAAACGGCACTGTCCAGCTACGATGAAGAGGTCTCCCGCCCGATTGCGTTCATCCCCGGCTATCACCTGCGTTCGTTCGTGCTGATCTGGCTGGGGCTCGGGTATCTGTATCTCGGTCTCCTGGAACGGGCACAGCGGACGATCACGGATGCCGTCGCGGATGCACGCAGCCGGTCTCACCCGTTCACGCTCGTCTCTGCGCTGCTCGCGCAGGCCCGGTACCGGCAGCACACGCTGGATTTCGCCGGAGCGATCGAAGCTACGGAAGAGGGCATGGCCGTCGCGACCGAGCAGCGGAGCCCGTACCACGTCTCGCGCGCGAGCATCCTGCGGGCGCTGAATGTCTGCGACGCCGGGCGACCGCAGGAGGGCATCGAACTACTGGAGCGGGCGCTCGTCGCGCATCGGGCAACGGGCGCGAACTTCCAGAGCTCGTACAACCTCTCGCGGCTGGCGCAGGCGCACGCGCAGGTCGGACGCTTCGATCGCGCTGCCGAGCTGGCCGATCAGGCGATCAGCGAGGTCGAACGCACCGGTGAACGCTGGTGGCAGGCCGAAGCGGTACGCATCAAGGGCGAGATCCTGATGGCGGTTTCGGCGGCGAACCGCGCCAAAGCCGAGCGTTGTTTCGAAGCCGCGCTCGCGTGCGCTCGAGCGCAAGGTGCGAGGCTTTGGGAACTGCAGGCGGCCCAGAGCCTGGCGGGGTTGCGGTCGGACAGCGGTCGCGGCGCGCAGGCGGCCGACCTGCTCGCGCGCGTGTACGGCGGCTTCAGCGAAGGGCTGGACACGCCGGTGCTCATCGCCGCGAAGCGAACCCTCCAGGGAATTGCCCGTTGACGTTCGTATTGGCGCCACAATCCCCTTGACAAGCGACCGATCGGTCGCTAATGTGCGGGCCATGCAAAGAGGTGACGAAGCACGGCTGGCAATCATCGACGCGGCGATGCGCGAGGCGAGCCGCATCGGCGTCTCGGCGCTGACGCTGGCGCCGGTGGCCGAGCGGGCGGGCTGGTCCAAGAGCGGCCTGCTGCGACACTTTCCGAGCAAGGAGGCGTTGCAGCTGGCGGTTGTCCATCGCACGTCGGAGCTCTTCCGCGAGCGCGTGCTGCTGCCCGCGTTGTCTGCACCGGCCGGGGCGCCGCGCCTGCGCGCGATCTTCCGCAACTGGCTCGGCTGGGTGCATAACTCCGGGCTCGAGGGCGGTTGTCCGCTCAATGCCGCCCGGCTCGAATTCGACGACCAGCCGGGCGAGGTGCGCGATGCGCTTGTGACCGGCTGGAACGAATGGCTGGCCTACCTCGAGCGCCACGCGGCCAAGGCGATCGAGCTGAAGCAGATCTCCACACCCTTGACGGCGCGCCAGGTCGTCATGGTGCTGGCCGGCCTGACGGCCGCCGGCGACAGCGGATCGAGGCTGCTCGGACGGCCCGAAGCGCTGCGCGAGGCCGAGCGGGCGTTCGACCAGCTTTTCCCCCTGAAGTCCCACTGAAGTCCTGACGGTACAGGAGGCCCCTCCATGTTGACTCGCACCCTAAAAGCGACCGGTCGGTCGCTACTGTTCTCCATCGGCCGCGCGGGCGTGCGCGTCGGTTCCGTCGTCACCCCGCAGCGCACGGCGCGCCATCTCGCGCGGCGATTCTTCACGACGTCGCGCTCGGCACCCGAGCGTCGCCGCTTTGCGGCCGAAGCGCCGCGAATCGAGTCGGTGCAGCTGCCCGACGGGCCAGTGGTCTCCTACACATGGGGCGACACCGGGTGCGCGCCCACGGTGCTGTTGGTCCACGGCTGGAACGGCTGGGCGCAGCAGCTTGAAGCCTTCGTGGAGCCGCTGCTGGCGCGCGGCTACGCGGTCCTCGCCTTCGACCACGTCGCGCACGGCGCGAGCATCGGTGAGCAGGCGACGCTGCCGATCATGATCCGCAGCGTGCAGGCAATGCTGCGGCGCGTTCCGCACCCCGCCGGCGCGATCGCGCACTCGCTCGGCGCCGCGGCAGTCGCTGCGGCGATGGCGAATGATGCCGATGCCGTGCCCGCCGCGGTGCTGATCGCACCTCCGACCGATCCGCGGCCCTACCTGCGCTTTGTGGCACGTGGCCTCGGCGCTCCGGACGTCTTGCTGGACGATGTGCAGCGCGAGGCCGAGACGACCGCAGGCGTGCCGCTCGCGGCGCTCGTGTTTGACCACGAATTCGCACGTCGGCTCGAGCGGCCGCTGCTGGTCGTGCACGACAGCGAAGACACCGAAGTGTCGATCGCTCACGGTCGCGTCTATGCGAAGGCGCGGCAGGCGCGATTGCTCGCCACCAGCGGGCTCGGCCACCGCCGCATCCTGCGCGATCCGCACGTGGTCGAGTCCTCCGTGCACTTCATCGCCGAATGGCGCGACGCCAGGCCGGTGCGGAGCGCACGCGCGAGTTTCACTCCTGCGAAAGTTCCGGGCCGCGAACACCGAGAGATGCTGGCCGACGTCGGCGCGATCTAGACGTTCGGATTCGGCCGGAACGGCGGCCTCACCGGTCCAAACCTCGGCACACACTCGGTCTGGAGTGCTGTGTATTCGCCACCACCCCTTCCTCGTCGGACGGAGGGGTTGGGGAGCGCCTCCGGTTTTGTTTTTCGGCGAAGCGCGCGGCCGCGGGGCCAACTGATTTGCGGTTTCAGTGCAAGTGCTCCTGCGACCCGCAGGGTCGCGTACACGAGCACTGCTACAAGGGACTTGTCCGCTCCCGCAGCCACTGCGCAGCGGCGCCACTGACAAGCGGCGCGACGCGGCGGCGGACTTCCTCGTGGTAGGCGTTGAGCCAGTCGATTTCGTCTGCGCGCATCAGTGAACGGTCGATCAGCCGCGTGTCGATCGGGCAGAGCGTCAGCGTCTCGAAGCGCAGGAAGTCGCCGAACTCGCTCGGGTCGGCCGGGACGTTGAGCACGAGGTTTTCGATCCGTACGCCCCAGTGCCCGGGCCGATAAATGCCCGGCTCGTTTGACGTGATCATTCCCGGTTCCATCGCGGTTTGCGGCTCAGGCGGCAGATGCGGCGTAATGCCGTGCGGGCCTTCGTGCACGTTGAGGAAGTAGCCGACGCCGTGCCCGGTGCCATGGCCGAAGTCGACACCCGCGGCCCAGATCGGCGCGCGCGCCAGCGTGTCGAGCAGCGGACTCTTCGTTCCGCTCGGAAAGCGCGCGACCGACAGGGCGATCATGCCCTTCAGCACCAGCGTGAAGTCGCGGCGCTGCGCCGGCGTGGTCTCGCCGACCGGCACGACCCGCGTGATGTCGGTCGTGCCGCCGAGGTACTGGCCGCCCGAATCGATCAGCAGCATGCCGTTGCCGGTCGAGCCGGGCGTGCCGATGGTCGCGTGCGACTCCTCGGTGGCGCGATAGTGCGGCTGCGCGCCGTTGGCGTTGAATCCGGCGATGGTCGTGAAGCTCGGGCAGACGTAACTCGGGCGGCGCGCGCGTGCGCTGGTGATCTTCTCGTCGATCGTCAGTTCGGTGATCAGCTCGCGGCCGAGCGCGGACTCGAACCAGGCGAAGAACTCGGCGAGCGCGGCGCCGTCCTGTTCCATCGTCACGCGGATGTGCGCGACCTCGGCCGCCGTCTTGCGCGACTTTGCCATCGTCGACGGATTGATCGCCTCGATCACCTCGACCCCGCCCGGCACGGCCTGGCGCATGCCGAGCGTGACACGGCGCGGATCGATCAGCAGCGTTGCGGCGGGAGGTAATGCGGCCAGCGCCGCCGCGGCCTGCGTGTACGGCGCAACCTCGATTCCGTCTCCCGCGAGCCGTGCCCGCAGGCCGTTTTCGATCTTGCCGTCGGCGACGAAGAGCTTCGCGGTGCGCGCGTCGAGCAGCAGGTGGCCGACGAACACCGGGTTGTAACTGACGTCGGCGCCGCGCAGGTTGGTGAGCCACGCCAGATCGTCGAGCGTCGAGATCAGGTGATGAGTGGCCCCGGCCTTGCGCATCTCCTCGCGCACCGAGGCCAGCTTGGCCGCGCGCGGTGTCGTCGCGTACGGCGCCGCGTGCTCGTAGATCGGCGGGATCGGTAGCGTCGCGCGGTCGGGCCAGACTTCCGCAAGCAGGTCGAGATCGGTGCGCAGGCGAATGCCCTTGGCCGTCAGCGCGGCCTCAAGCGCACGACCGGCGGCGAGGGCGAGCACGGCGCCGTCGACGGCCACGGTCTCGCCGGCGTTCAGCGTCTGAGCGAGCCAATCGACGTGCGCGAGGCTTGCCGCACCCGGCACCTTCATCAAGTCGATTCCGGTGCCGGCGAGCTGCACTTCGGCCTGGGTCCAGTAGCGACTGTCGACCCACACACCAGCGCTGTCGCGCGTGACGATCAGCGTGCCGACCGAGCCCGTGAAGCCACTTGCCCATTCGCGGCCCTTCCAGCGCTCGGGCAGGTATTCCGACAGATGCGGATCGCTCGAAGGCACAATGACGGCGGCGAGGCCATTACGCGCCATCGCCTGGCGCAGGGCATCGATGCGGGCGCGCACGGTCGCGCGACGGGTATCCAGGGTGTCCATGGGTGCAAGCCAGGCGGGAGGTGCGCGGATTTTAGTGCCGCGGACGACCTGTGGGGCGAAGTCGAGCGACCGACAACGAGGTGAACAAGCAATGATCGATACCGTCGGCGAATGGGATCGAATCGTGCGCGAGCGCGACGGGACGACACTGGCCGGCCTGCTGGCCGAGGATGTGGTGTTCCATTCGCCGGTCGTGCACACGCCGCAGCGCGGCCGGCCGATCGTGATGAAAATCCTGGCGGCCGCGGTCGAGGTGTTGGGCAACCCGACCTTCCGCTACGTCAGGGAATTTCGCGGCACGGACGAAGTGGTGCTGGAATTCGATGTCACGATCGATGGCATCGAAGTCAACGGCGTGGACATGATCCGCTGGGACGCATCCGGCCGCATCGTCGACTTCAAGGTCTTGCTGCGGCCCTTGCAGGCGATCAACCTGATCCACCGCAGGATGGCCGAGCGGTTGCAGCCGCCGCGCTGAACGGCCGTCTGGCGCGGCTGTGCTCAGCGCGGCTGGGTCGTCGCCTCGCGCCAGCGCGTCCAGCCGGGAACGCGGCGCTCCATCGCGCGCTTGATGTTCTCGCTGGCGCGGGCCCGCAGGGATTCGCTGTCGAGCTCGCGCCCGCCGCCGCCGTGTACCTGACCGGCGGTGCGGCGGCCGCGATCGAGCGTGCCTGCAGCATGAAGACATCCGTGCGGTCCTGCGGGTTGCCCGTCGTGCGGACGTAGACGGGCACGAAAACGTTGCCCTGCGCTTCCAGACCTTGGTAGTCGCCGAGGAAGTAGGCACCACTCGCCTGCGGCGCGGTATCGAGGTCGAAGCTGTCGGTGACACGCGTCTCGGTCCAGTTCACCGCATCGGCCGAGCGCGCAAGGATGAGCTCGGTCGGGAGCGTGGCCCGATCAGTCGTGTCGCTGCGCAGGTCGTAGTACATCACCGCGAGGGTTCCATCGGCACGCAAGCGCACCGTCGGCGTAAAGGCGGCGACGTTGCGGACGCTGTTGACCTGCACCGGCGTGCTCCAGGTGAGTCCCCCGTCGACCGAGCGCGCGAGCACGATGCCGTCGATCGTGCCGTTGCTGAAGCGCGCATCCTGCCAGGCCGCCCACAGCGTGCCGTTCGGCGCGATGGTCACCGAAGCGACGATCGAGCCGTCGCGGATCGGCACCTGCGTCGTAGGGTCGCTCGCGCCGATGGCGGTCAGGCCGGACACGATGATCGGCGCACTCCAGCTGCCGCCGCGATCGGTCGAGCGGATCAGCCGGATCGTCGCGACCTCGCTGTTGTTGGGACCCGGATCGATCTGTGTGAATACATTGACCAGGGTGCCGTTTGGCAGCACGAGAATCTGGTTGCCGATGGTCTGCGACTGGGTGCCGGGGTCGTAGATCACTCGTGCCGCCTCCCAGCTGAGCCCGCCGTCGGTGGTGCGCGCCATCAGCGAGGGTCCCCCGCCGCCGGACGCCAGCCGGTCCCAGGTCGCATAGGCGAAATTGGGATCGGTCGGATCAGCGGTGATCGAGTTCTTGTCGTTGAAGGAGGCTTTGTCGCTGACTATCAGTGGCGTGGCTGCACTCCAGGTACGGCCGCCGTCGGTCGAACGGGCGGCCATCACCGCGCTGGCTGAGCCGGTGCTGAACATCGTTCCTTCAAACGCCAGCGCCATCTGGTAGACGATGCCGGTTGGACCAAACGTGACCCACGGATCCGTCGCGCGGCCGTAGTCGCCGCCATTGCCGGCGTTGCCGCCCCCGCAGCGCGACACGGGGAACGCGGCGCGGGTCCAGGTCGATCCGCCGTCGGTGCTCGCTGCAGTGACGATGCCGCTCGAACCGCCGTTGGACCAGCGGTCCTGCTGCCACGTGATGACGATGTTGTCGGGATTGCGCGGGTTGATCGCGACCTGCGGCTCGACCTCAGCGTTGCGATACACCGTGCCACCTCCGCTGAGGCAGCCAAGGGTGAACGGCGTGTCGGTCGACACTTGGACCTCGGTGTCGGTCAGTCGCGGCGGGAGGTTCACCGGTGGCAGCACGGCTGGCGGCGGTGGAATCGCAATCGGCGGCGCGGCGATCGGCGGTGCCGACACCGAGCCGCTATCGCCGCCACATGCTGTCAACCCCGCAAAGGCGGATACCGCACAAAGCAACGCACACCTGGACGTCAGCATGGTTCGCAGCCCTCGGAATTCGCGGCAATCCTGCGCACCGGCCGCAGCTCGTGCGGGCCAGGCCCGCGGTCTACCGTCTGTTTGTTCGATGGTCATGGGCGGAGGGTCGTGATAAATGCCGTTGATGCACGTCAACCGGCGCCGCGTGGACCTGCGTAGTGTGCGGGTCAAGTTGTCGTTTGTCTCGCGCGGCGCCGCAAGGGAGGGGCGCATCGGGTACGCTGGCGCGGTTCCCGATGCGTTTTGCGGTCGCCGCATTTTCTTTTCTACATGCCGTCTGAGCTGATACGCAAGGCCAAGGTTGCATCCCTGGCCGGCGCGGAGCCTTCGTCTGCGCCGCCTGCGGAGGCCTGCGACCACTGTGGCGATTCCCTCGCCGGCCTCAAGGTCGTCCGACGTCAGCTCGGGGCCGTGCTGCACAGCTACTGCTGCAACGGCTGCGCCTTCATCGCCGAACAACTCTTCCTGGCTCAGGCCGGTGCGCGCGACCGCGAAGCGCTGAATGCCGCGGTTACGCCCGGCGGCGATGCGGGTACGGCGACGCAGGTCAACGTACCCACGACGCAGGCCCGCATCGAAGTCCGGGGCATGGTCTGCGTCGCGTGCGCGCAGCTGATCGAGCACCTGTTGCGTCGCCTGCCCGGCGTTACCCGGGCGCACGTGGATTTCCCGTCGCAGCGCGCCTTCGTCGACTTCGACGAAAAGCTGCTCACACGCGACGAAGTGCTGCACGAGATCCGGCGCGCCGGCTATGAAACCGGCGCTGCGGCGCGCGACGCCAAGCGCCGCGGGCGCGTCGACCTGCTGCGCTTGCTGATCGCCTGGCTGATGATGATGCAGGTGATGATGCTGTCGGTGCCGCTGTACTTCGCCGGGCCCGGCGACGTCTCGCCCGACATCGAGCAGCTGATGCGCATCGCCAGCCTGATCCTGACCCTGCCGGTCATGCTGTTCAGTGCGCAGCCGCTCTACCGGGCGGCGTGGAGCCAGGTTCGTATCGGCAGCATCGGCATGGACGTGCCGATCGTGCTCGGCATCGGCGCCGCGTTTGGTGCAAGCGCCGTGGCGACACTCGGCGCGCGCGGCCAGGTCTATTTCGATTCAGTCACGATGTTCGTCGCCCTGGTGCTGGGAACGCGCTGGCTGCTGGCGCGCGGCCTCGCGGCGGCACGCGAGCACATTGAGACCGCGCGGCGTCAGGCGAGCCTGAGCGCGCAGCGGCTTGTGGCCTTCCCGTCGTCGCTGGCCACTGAAACGCTTGCTGCAGAAAGGCTGCGTGTCGGCGATCGCGTGCTGGTGCCGCCCGGCGAAACCGTGCCGGCTGACGGCGTCGTCGTGCACGGCCGATCGAGCTGTTCGCAGGCCTGGCTGACCGGGGAGTCGACGCCCATCGAAAAGGCGGCGGGCGCGCCGGTGCTGGCGGGCTCCGTCAACCTCGATCAGCCGATGGTGATCGAGGTCACGCGCCGCGGCGAGGCGACGTCGCTGGCCGCGCTGCAGCGACTGGTCGACGAGGCCGGGCGCGACAGGCCACGAGTGGTCGAGTTTGCGAGCCGCGTCGCCGTGGGTTTCCTGTGGGCCGTGCTGGGCGTGACGCTGCTGACGCTGGTCGGATGGTGGCTGGTCGAACCGGCGCGTGCGCTGCCCAACGCGATTGCGGTGCTGGTCGCCACGTGCCCGTGCGCGTTGTCGCTTGCGGCGCCCGCTGCATTCTCGGCCGCGCAATCGGCGCTGGCGCAGCGACGCGTGCTGCTGGCGCGCACCGCGGCGCTGGAGGCGCTGGCCGAGGTGCAGGTGCTCGCATGCGACAAGACGGGCACGCTGACCAGTGGCGATCCGGCGCTGCTGAAGCAGCTGCTGCTGCGCGATACGAACCCGGAGCAGATGCTGGCGATCGCGGCGGCGATGGAGACGATGTCGACGCACCCGTACGCGCGTGCGCTGCTGCAGGCGGCGCAGGCCCTCGGCGTCGTGCTGCCGACCGTGGTCGACGGCCGTGTCGAGGCCTCGGCCGGGATCGAGGGGACGGTCGGCAAGCGGCGCTACCGCCTCGGCAAGATCGACTTCGCGTTGGCCGAGAAGCTGGCGCCGCAGCGCGGCGGCGTTGCGGCCATCGTTGCCAAGGAAGGGCTGGCGGCGGCGAGCTATGTCGTGCTCGCCGACGAGGACGGGCCGCTGGTCGTCTTTGTATTCGGCGAGCGGATGCGCGACGACGCGCCTGCGCTGGTCGACGCGGCGAGCGACCGCGGCATCGAAGTCGTGCTGCTGTCGGGCGACCGGCGTGAACCGGTGCAGTCGGTGGCGCGTGCGCTCGGCATCGAACGCGCGCTGGCGCACCAGACGCCGGACAGCAAGCGCAGCTGGGTCGCCGGGCAGCAGGCCGCCGGCCGGCGCGTCGCAATGCTGGGCGACGGCCTGAACGACGCGCCGGTGATCGCGCAGGCCGATGTTTCGATCGCACTGGCCGGAGGCTCGATGCTGGCGCAGACCCGCGCCGACTTCATCGTGCTCAACTCGCGGCTCGTCGATGTCGAGTACGCGATCTCTGCAGCGTATCGCGCCCGCCGGATCGTGCGCCAGAACCTCGGTTGGGCCTTCATCTATAACGTCGTCATCATTCCGCTGGCGGCGTTCGGCATCGTTTCCCCGGCACTCGCCGCCGCCGGCATGGCGGCGAGTTCCCTCGGCGTCGTCGCCAACGCATTGCGCGCCCGCAACGTGTCGACCGGCGGAGCGCGTCCGCGGTAGTCACTTCAAGGCGACATGGAGTCGCTCTACCTGTTGATCCCGCTGTCGGTGCTGCTGGTGCTGGCGATCGCCGGCATCCTGGTCTGGGCGGTGCTGTCCGGCCAGTTCGAACGCCTGGACGATGCCGGCGCGCGCATCCTGCGAGACGAGCCTGACCCGCACGAATCCGACGCTGATGACACTGCGGTGGAGCGCACGGGTCCGAAGAGCGATCCGCACGCCCGCTGACGCTACACTTTCGCGTACTCGTGGCGCGGTCTTCCCCTGCGGTTGACATGAATCAATCGCGGCGCGGCACCGGGTTTCTACCATGCCCCCGGGTATCGGAGCGCGGCCAGCAGCAGTCGTCAGGCCGGTGGACAGAAAAAAGCGTAGAACCCGCCCCACGCCGACCCGCGTACGCCAGTGCGCGGGGTCGCCTAAGGCCTATTGCATGAGGATCACATGAACTCAGCCGTCTCTACGGACAGCTACAACTACAAAGTCGTGCGGCAGTTCTCCGTCATGACCGTGGTGTGGGGCATTGTCGGCATGCTGGTGGGCATCATCATCGCGGCGCAGATGGCGTGGCCTGAGCTCAATTTTGGCGTGCCATGGCTGAGCTTCGGGCGGCTGCGTCCGCTGCATACCAACGCTGTGATCTTCGCGTTCGGCGGCTGCGCGCTCTTCGCCACCAGCTATTACGTCGTGCAGCGCACGTCGCAGGCGCGCCTGTGGGGCGGGCCGCTGATTCCGTTCACTTTCTGGGGCTGGCAGCTGGTGATCGTGCTGGCCGCGGTCACGCTGCCGCTCGGCATCACCACCGGCAAGGAGTACGCGGAACTGGAGTGGCCCATCGATATCCTGATCACGCTGGTGTGGGTGGCCTACGCGGTCGTCTTCTTCGGCACCATCGTCAAGCGCAAGGTAAAGCACATTTATGTCGCCAACTGGTTCTACGGCGCGTTCATCATCACGGTAGCGGTGCTGCACCTTGTGAACAGCGCCGAAGTACCGGCCGGGTTGTGGAAGTCGTATCCGGTCTACGCGGGCGCGACCGATGCGATGGTGCAGTGGTGGTACGGCCACAACGCGGTCGGCTTCTTCCTGACCGCGGGCTTCCTCGGCATCATGTACTACTTCGTGCCGAAGGCCGCCGGTCGGCCGGTGTACTCGTACCGGCTGTCGGTGGTGCACTTCTGGGCGCTCATTTTCACCTACATGTGGGCGGGCCCGCACCACCTGCACTACACCGCGCTGCCCGACTGGGCGCAGACGCTGGGGATGCTGTTTTCGCTGATCCTGCTGGCGCCCTCCTGGGGCGGCATGATCAACGGCATCATGACGTTGTCGGGGGCCTGGCACAAACTGCGCGATGACCCGATCCTGAAATTCCTGATCGTCTCGCTGTCGTTCTACGGCATGTCGACCTTCGAGGGGCCGATGATGTCGATCAAGACCGTGAACGCGCTCAGTCACTACACGGACTGGACGATCGGCCACGTGCACTCGGGTGCGCTCGGCTGGGTCGGGCTGGTGTCGATCGGTGCGATTTATTACCTGCTGCCGCGCCTGTACGGCCGCACCGAAATGGCCAGCATGAAGCTCGTCACGACCCACTTCTGGGTGGCGACGATCGGCATCGTCGTCTACATCGCGGCGATGTGGATCGCTGGCGTGATGCAGGGGCTGATGTGGCGCGCGGTGAATGAGGACGGCACGCTCACCTATACGTTCATCGAGAGCGTGAAGTCGACCTATCCGTTCTACCTGATCCGGCTGATCGGCGGACTCCTGTACCTCGCCGGCATGCTGCTGATGGCGTGGAACACATACAAGACGATCGCCGCCGGCAAGTCGGTCGACGCGCCGGTGCCGGCGGCGGTCGCGCACGCTTGAGCCAACGATCCCGAGGAACCGCAATGAAACTCACGCATGACCAGATCGAGCAGAGCGTTCCGCTGCTGATCGTCCTCGTCATCCTGACGATCGCGATCGGCGGCCTGGTCGAGATCGTGCCGCTGTATTTCCAGCGCGACGTCATCCAGCCGGTCAAGGGCATCCAGCCGTACGAGCCGCTGAGGCTCGCCGGCCGCGACATCTACATCCGCGAGGGCTGCTACAACTGCCACTCGCAGATGATCCGGCCGTTCCGCGCCGAGACGCTGCGCTACGGCCACTATTCGGTCGCCGGCGAATTCGTCTACGACCATCCGTTCCAGTGGGGCAGTAAGCGGACCGGGCCGGACCTGGCGCGCGTCGGCGGGCGCTATTCGGACGAATGGCATCGCATCCATTTCAACAATCCGCGCGACGTCGTGCCGGAATCCAACATGCCGGCCTATTCATGGTTCGAAAAGACGAAGCTCGATGGCTCTGACATCCAGGCGCGGATGAAGGCGCTGCGCTCGATCGGCGTGCCGTACAGCGAAGAGCAGATCGCTGCGGCGCCGGCAGCGCTGAATGGCCGGACCGAACTCGACGCGGTGATCGCGTACCTGCAGGGCCTCGGCGTCGAACTGAAGAGCCTGCGCTGAGCGGCTGCGGTCATGGAGCTGAACGACCTGCGCGCGGCGCTGATGGTTCTGGGGTTCCTCGGATTCGTCGGGATCGTCGCCTGGGCCTACAGCAAGGGAGCGCGCAAGGGTTTCAAGGAAGCGTCGGAGCTGCCGTTTGCCGATGAAGAGCAGGCACGGGGCAGCGCGGATCGGGGGAAGGACAAATGAACGACACGGGTGCGAGCCAGTTTGTCAGCGGCTTCTGGGATTACTACGTCGCGATCATCACGATCGTCTCGGTGCTCGGCTGCGCGATCTTCCTGTGGCTGCAGGGCCGGCGCACGATCAAGGCCCAGGTCGACGCCAAGGGGCAGATCCTGACGACCGGCCACGTCTGGGACGGCGACCTGCAGGAGTTCCACAACCCGATGCCGCGCTGGTGGGTGTGGCTGTTCTACATCACGGTGCTGTTTTCGATCGTGTACCTGATCCTTTTTCCGGGCCTCGGAACGCAGTGGAGCGGCCTGCTGAAATGGACGCAGGTCGAGCAGTACAACCGCGAGGTCAACGCGGCCGAAACCAGGCTGGCACCGATCTTCGCCGCCTATTCGGCGCAGCCGGTCGAGAAGCTGGCGGCCGATTCGACCGCGCGCCAGATGGGCGAGCGCATCTTTCTGAACAACTGCGCGCAGTGCCACGGCTCGGATGCGCGCGGCTCGCGCGGGTTTCCGAACCTGACCGACAACGACTGGCTCTATGGCGGCACGCCGGAGGCGATCGAGACTTCGATCACCGACGGTCGCAACGGGGTCATGCCGCCGATGGGCGCCGCGGTCGGAAGCAAGGATGATGTCGAAGACGTCGCCAACTACGTGATGTCGCTTTCAGGCTCGGCGCATGATTCGGTCAAGGCCGCACGCGGCAGGTCGAAGTTCGAGACGATCTGCGCGGCCTGCCATGGCCCGGACGGCAAGGGCAACCAGGCGCTCGGTGCGCCGAACCTGACCGACAACATCTGGCTCTACGGCGGCACTGTGCCGAACGTGGTTCAGACCATCACTACCGGGCGCGGTACGGCAGGATCGACCGGCCAGAGCGCGATGCCGTCGTGGAAGGGTACCCTCACGCCGGCGCAGATCCATCTGGTCGCGGCCTATGTGTGGTCGCTCTCGAACGGCAACAAGCCCGCTGCGGCCCCGGCGCCGGGAAAGTAGGCGCTGCACCGGTTGACGCGGCACCCGCGTCCGGGGCGCCGCGTTTTGCACTTCATGGATCATGACGGCATGCAGGACGCGATCGAGTTGAGGCGCACTCTGGATGAAGCGGCAGCGGCGTCGGCCCCTTCCGCGGCTGCGCCGCGCGAGATCGAAATCCAGCTCTACGCCAGGCGCGAGGAAATCTATCCGCGCCAGAAGATCGGCGATTCGCTCGGCTCGTTCCGGAAATGGCGCTGGGCAACCGTGTGGGTGACGCAGGTCGTGTTCTATGGCCTGCCGTGGCTGCAATGGAACGGACGGCAGGCGCTGCTGTTCGACCTCGCGGCGCGCAAGTTCTACATCTTCGGCATGGTGATGTGGCCGCAGGACATCATCTACCTGACGGCCATTTTGATCATCTCCGCGCTGTCGCTTTTCCTGTTCACGGCCGTCGGCGGCCGGCTCTGGTGCGGCTATGCCTGTCCGCAGACGGTCTACACGGAGATCTTCATGTGGATCGAGCGCCACATCGAGGGTGACCGCGCGAAGCGCATGAGGCTCGACAAGGAGCCGATGTCGGCGCGCAAGTTCGCGCTGAAGGCCGCCAAGCACGGCGCGTGGATCGCGGTGGCGCTGTGGACCGGGTTCACGTTCGTCGGCTACTTCACGCCGATCCGTGGGCTGCTGGTCGACGTCGTCACGCTCGGCGCGGGCGGATGGTCGCTGTTCTGGATCCTGTTCTACGGCTTTGCCACCTACGGCAATGCCGGCTGGCTGCGCGAGCAGGTGTGCAAGTACATGTGCCCGTACGCGCGCTTCCAGAGCGCGATGTTCGATCCCGACACGCTGATCGTGACTTATGACAGCGGACGCGGTGAACCACGCGGTGCCGGAAGCAAGAAGTCGTCTCGCGCCGAGCAGAGCCTCGGCGACTGCGTGGCCTGTGGACTGTGCGTGCAGGTCTGCCCGACCGGAATCGACATCCGCGACGGGCTGCAGTACGAATGCATCGGCTGCGCCGAGTGCATCGACGCCTGCAACTACGTGATGGACAAGGTCGGTTTGCCGAAAGGCCTGATCCGCTACTCGACCGAGCGCGCGCTGCACGATCACTACGCTGCGAAGGGAATCTGGAGCCACGTGCTGCGTCCGCGCATACTGGTCTACAGCGGCATCCTGCTGGCGGTGACCGCAGCGCTCGCAGTCGCGCTGGTGCTGCGCGTGCCCCTGAAGGTCGACGTCATCCGCGACCGCGGTGCGCTGGCCCGCGAGGCCGAGGACGGCCGCATCGAGAACACCTATCGGCTGCAGGTGATGAACACAGCCGAATACAGCCGGACGTACTCGATCAGTGTGCTCGGACTGCCGGGTCTCATGCTCGCCTCGGACCCGACATTCGAAATGCCGGGGGCGACCACCCGCTCCGTGCCGGTGCGGCTGCGCGCGCGCGCCGACGACATTCCGGCTGGCGCGAACAAGGTCGTCATCATGGTCAAGTCGCTCGACGACCCGCGCGTCGCGGTCGAAGAGAAGACCGTGTTCCTCGGGATGCCTAAATGAAGAGTGACGGTGCAGTCGCGACGTCCGGAAACCCGCCGCCCTGGTATAGGCAGCGCTGGCCCTGGTTCCTGATCGCGCTGCCGGCGACCGCGGTCATCGGCAGCATGATCAGTGCCGTGCTGGCGGTGCGCACCTCCGATGGTTCGGTGGCGGCGGACTATTACAAGCAGGGCCTGGCGATCAACCAGGAGGTCGCGCGCGCCCAGCTGGCGCAAGTCCTCGGCCTCGAGGCGCAGGTCGCGCTCGCCGGGCTCGCCGACGGCGATCGGGTGCGCGTCGAAGTCCGCTCGCAGCGTGCGCAGCCGGCGGAATCGGCCGTGGAACTGCGGCTGGTGCATCCCGGCCGGTCCGGCGAAGACCGGGTCGCGACGCTGCAGAAGATAGAGACCGACCCGGACCAGACTCGCACGGTATACGCCGGCACCCTGAATGCTCCGCACTCCGCGCTGCCGGGCGTCGCGATCGCCTGGCAGGTTGCGCTGGAATCGACGCGCTGGCGCATCGACGATTCGTTCACCACGCGCCAGGGTGGCGAGTTCCGGATGCGGGCGCGTTAGAGTCAGGGTCGCAGCGCGAAGGAGGAGAAGATGTCAGACAGCCAGATGCAGCGGGTTGGCTGGGTGGTGTGGCCGGCGTTCCTGGTGGCTTGTGCGGCCGAGCTGCTGTTCTTTTCGCTGTTCGATCCGAGCGACCTGCATCTTTTTGGACATCCGGTCGAGGTCGACCGCATGCTCGTCTACACGCTCGGGTTCTTCGCGCTGTGGGGAATCGGGATCGTGTCGAGCGCGCTGACTGTGTTCCTGGCGCGGTCGCCGTTCGAGGTCAATCGCTGCACAATGCTGCCCGGCGAGCGGCCGGACGGATGTCCGAAGCGGGAAGGCGTGTCCGAGCAGGCGATCGTGCCGCTCGAGCGCAGTTGAGAAACTGCGCCGGCTAGCTGGGCTGGCCGGAGACGATCTGACGCAAACCGTCGGGATTGACGATACGTACGTGCTTCTGGTTCACGTCGATCAGCCCGTCCTGTGCGAAGCGCGACAGCACGCGGCTCACGGTTTCGAGTTTCAAGCCGAGGAAGCTGCCGATCTCGGCGCGCGTCATGCGCAGCACGAACTCGGTGCGTGAATAGCCGCGTGCCTCGAAACGCTGCGACAGGTTCAGCAGGAACGCGGCGAGCCGCTCTTCCGCGTGCATGCTGCCGAGCAGCAGCATCACGCCGTGCTCGCGAACGATCTCGCGGCTCATGACCTTGTGAAAGTGGTTGCGCAGCACCGGCATCGCGCTCGCCACGTTCTCGAGACGGTCGTATGGGATCACGCACACTTCGGTGTCTTCGAGCGCTACGGTGTCGCACGAATGCGACTCGGTACTGATGCCGTCGAGCCCGACCAGCTCACCGGCCATATGGAAGCCCGTGACCTGTTCCCTTCCGTCCTGCGACATCACGGTGCTCTTCAGGAACCCGAGGCGCACCGCGTAGAGGGACTCGAAGCGGTCGCCGGCGCGAAACAGCGAGTCGCCGCGTTTGACCCGCTTGCGGGTAGCGACCAGTTCGTCCAGTCGCTCGACGTCCTTCAGGGAGAGGCCGACCGGCAGGCAAAGTTCTCGTAAATTGCAGTTCGAACAGGCAACCCGCAGGTTGGCGATACTGACCGGTGGCGCGTTCATACGACAAAGCTCCCTTCCGGAGAGGCCCTTCTCTTAACCGCTTGAATTGCCACGGCGCTGGCAGGGTTGTTGTGTGCGCCGCGTCCGGCCGATTGACCCCGGTCAAGCGAATTCGGGGTCGGACCGAAATAATACCTTGATCGGTCGGCAGGAGCCCGGCCCACAAGACGCCGGCCCCACATCCGGCAAGAAGGAACATGTCGATGCTGACGACCGTCCGCGGCGACGTGGCGTTGCCTGATCCGGCAACCCTGCGCCGCTTTGACATTCCCGGGCCGCGCTACACGTCGTATCCGACCGCGGACCGCTTCGTCGAATCATTCGAGGCGCATGCCTTCGCCGAGGCGCTTGCGGCGCGCGAGAAAGCGGTCGCCGCCGCATCGCTCTCGCTCTACGTGCACCTGCCGTTCTGCAGCACGGTCTGTTACTACTGCGCCTGCAACAAGGTGATCACCAAGGACCAGAGCAAGGCAGGCGAGTACATCGGTTACCTGCAGCGCGAAGCGGACCTTGCCTGCAATCTGCTGACCGGCTCTCGCGAGATCGAGCAGCTGCACTTCGGCGGCGGGACGCCGACGTTCCTGACCAACGAGGAACTGGCGCGACTGATGGCGATGCTGACCGAGCGCTTTCCGCTGGGCGACAAGGGCGAGTTCTCGATCGAGGTGGATCCGCGTTCGACGCCGCCGGACAAAGTGGCGGAACTCGCCCGCCTCGGCTTCAACCGGATGTCGGTCGGCGTGCAGGACTTCGAACCCGACGTGCAGCGTGCGGTCAACCGCCTGCAGAGTTTCGAGATGACGCAGGCGACGATCGAAGCCGCCCGCAAGGCGGACTTCAAGTCGGTCAACCTCGACCTGATCTACGGATTGCCGAAGCAGACGCGACAGACCTTCGCGCGCACGCTCGACAAGGTGATGGTGCTGTCACCGGAGCGCATTGCGCTGTACCACTATGCGCACCTGCCGGACCGCTTCAAGCCACAGCGCCGCATCGAGGCCGCGGACCTGCCGTCACCGGAAGAAAAGCTCAACATCATGTTCGACGCCATCAAGCGCCTGAGCGATGCCGGCTATCACTATGTCGGCATGGATCATTTCGCGAAGACCAGCGACGACCTCGCGCGCGCCCAGCGGCAAGGCCGGCTGCATCGCAACTTCCAGGGCTATTCGACTCGGCCCGACTGCGACCTCATCGGACTTGGCGTGTCGGCAATCAGCAAGATCGGGCCGACGTATTCACAGAACGTGCGTACGGTGGAGGAGTACTACGACCGGCTCGGTCAGAACATGCTTCCGACCGCGCGTGGCATTGCGCTCGACCGCGACGACATCCTGCGCCGCGCGGTGATCATGTCGCTGATGTGCCACTTCGAAGTCGCGAAGGAATCGATCGAAACCGTGCACCTGATCAAGTTCGACGAGTACTTCAAGACCGAGCTTGTTGAGCTGAAGATGTTCGAGGATGAAGGCCTGGTCGAGGTCACACCGGAGTGGATCAGCGTGACGCCCAAAGGCAAGCTGCTGGTCCGGGCGATCGCCATGACCTTCGATCGTTACCTGCGTGCGGACCAACGCGCGCGGCGCTACTCGAAGATCGTCTAGCCGTGCTCCTCGCGTGCGCGACCGCTGCGTGGTCGCGCGTGTACTCGGAGCGGCATAGCGAGCCGGCTCCGCTTCGAAGCGGTCGCGCGCTCTGCCGAACTCCGACTTGACGGCACTCCCGGCCCCTCGCCGAGCGACGGGTGAGAGCACAATTGCACGATGCTGGATCTGCTGACCACACAGGCAATAGCCGCGTTCATGCTGGCGCTGCTGGGCGGGCTGCACTGCGCAGGAATGTGCGGTGGGTTTGTCGGTGCGTTGCAGCTCCATCGGCCGCGTGACGTTCCGGCGACGCGGCTCGCTGCGGGCTATCACACAGGGCGAATCACCAGCTATACGCTCGCGGGTGCGCTGGTCGGCGCACTGGGGGGTGCGCTGTACGCGGTGGACCTGTTGCCGGTGCAACTGGTGCTGCTTGTCGTCGGCTCACTCATGCTCTTCGGGATCGGTGCATCGTTGTTTGGTCGCGCCGCTTGGCTGAAGCGGCTCGAACCGATGGGTCTCGGGCTGTGGAGGTTGGTGGGCCCGCTGGCGCGGCGTACTTACCCCCCGCGGTCGGGCAGGCAGGCGCTGCTCGCCGGGTTGGCTTGGGGCTGGATTCCCTGTGGCATGGTCTACGCGGCCTTGCCGCTCGCGCTGCTGGCTGGCGGGCCCTGGCAGGGCGCGCTGGTGATGCTGGCGTTCGGACTCGGAACCCTGCCGAACATGATCGCGATCGACGTCGCGGTCACGCGTTTCGGCCGCAGCAGTCGGGCGGAGGTGTCGGGCACAAGCGTGCTGCGAACGTGGGCGCGTCCGTTCGCCGGAGCGGTCGTCGTGCTGTTCGGCCTCTCGGGCCTGGCGCACGCCGCGCGCATCGTGGGTGCAGGCCACCCGACCATCGAAGCGCTCGCGTCGATCTGCCACCCAGGCGCTGCACGCTGAGCTCGACGGCCGAGCGTCGGCCCGCAAGTATCATCCCGGCAAGCTCAAATTCCGGTGCGCCCGGCCGCGCCGCCTGCCGTCATGAAAAGCGCAGAAATCCGCGACAAGTTTCTGAAGTATTTCGGGTCCAAGGGCCATACGATCGTGCGGGCCTCGAGCCTGGTCCCGGCCAACGACCCGACGCTGCTGTTTGTCAACTCGGGCATGGTGCAGTTCAAGGACGTGTTCACCGGCCGCGAGAAGCGCTCCTACAAGCGTGCCACGACGTCGCAGAAGTCGCTGCGGGCCGGCGGCAAGCACAACGACCTCGAAAACGTCGGCTACACGGCACGGCATCACACGTTCTTCGAGATGCTGGGCAACTTCAGCTTCGGTGACTACTTCAAGCGCGACGCGATCCGCTACTCCTGGGAACTGCTGACCGAGGTCTACAGGCTGCCGAAGGAGAAGCTGTGGACTACGGTTTACGTCGATGATGACGAGGCGTACGACCTCTGGACCAAGGACATCGGCGTGCCGCCGGAACGGTGCATCCGCATCGGTGACAAGCCCGGACAGCCCAAGTACGTCTCGGACAACTTCTGGCAGATGGCCGACACCGGCCCCTGCGGACCGTGTTCTGAGATCTTCTACGACCACGGCCCCGAGGTCGCGGGTGGCCCGCCAGGATCGCCCGATGCCGACGGCGACCGGTACATCGAAATCTGGAACCTGGTTTTCATGCAGTTCGACCGCGACGAGAGCGGCAAGCTCACGCCACTGCCGAAGCCCTGCGTCGACACCGGGATGGGACTCGAGCGGCTGGCGGCGGTGCTGCAGCACGTGCACTCGAACTACGAGATCGATCTGTTCCAGAACCTGATCAAGGCGGCGGCGCGCGAAACCGGGACGAAGGACCTGGCGAACAACTCGCTGAAGGTCATCGCCGACCACATCCGCGCCTGCTCGTTCCTGATTGCCGATGGTGTCATCCCCGGCAACGAGGGCCGCGGCTACGTGCTGCGCCGGATCATTCGCCGTGCGCTGCGCCATGGCTACAAGCTCGGGCAGACGAAGCCTTTCTTCCACAAGGTGGTCGCCGACCTCGTCAAGGAGATGGGCGCCGCATATCCCGAACTCATCGAGCAGCGGGCGCGCATCGAGGCCGTGCTGAAACAGGAGGAGGAGCGTTTCGGCGAAACGCTCGACAACGGCATGAGGGTTCTCGACGCCGCGCTCGGCAAGCTGTCGTCGGGAGACCCGAAGATGCTCGACGGCGAGACGGTCTTCCTGCTCTACGACACGTACGGATTTCCGGTCGACCTCACCGGCGACATCTGCCGCGAGCGCGGGGTGTCGATCGATCACGCGGGCTTCAACGATGCGATGGAGCGGCAGCGCGAACAGGCGCGTGCGGCCGGCAAGTTCCGCATGGCGGCCGGCGTCGAATACGTCGGCGACAAGACGCGCTTCACCGGCTATTCGTCGCTGGTCGAGGACGGGAAGGTCGTCGCGCTCTACCACGAAGGCGCATCGGTGCAGCGCCTCAGCGCGGGCGAGAGCGGCATCGTGGTCCTCAACACCACGCCGTTCTACGCGGAGTCTGGCGGGCAGGTCGGCGACAAGGGCGTGCTCGAGTCGATCAGCGACCGCAACGTCATGCGCTTTGCCGTGTCCGACACGCAGAAGATCCAGGTCGACGTCTTCGGCCACCATGGCCGACTCGAGTCGGGCACACTGGCGGTCGGCGACGTCGTGCAGGCCAAGGTCGACGCTGCGCTGCGCGAGCGCACGCGCAACAACCACTCGGCGACGCACCTGATGCACGCGGCGCTGCGCGCCGTGCTCGGCAAGCATGTGCAGCAAAAGGGCTCGCTGGTCGATCCCGAGCGCACGCGCTTCGACTTCGCGCACGACAAGGCGATGGCGCCGGACGAGATCCGGCGAGTCGAAGACATCGTCAACGACGCGATCCGCAGCAACGTGCCTGTCAGCGCGAACGTGATGAAGTATGACGACGCGATCCGCGCCGGTGCGCTGGCGTTCTTCGGCGACAAGTATGGTGACGAGGTCCGGGTGCTGGCGATGGGCGAGCATTCGACCGAACTGTGTGGCGGCACGCATGTCGCCCGCACGGGCGACATCGGCTTCTTCAAGATCGTGGCGGAGGGTGGCATCGCGGCCGGCGTGCGCCGGGTCGAGGCGGTCGCCGGCCGCGGCGCGCTCGAGTTCGTGCAGGCGCTCGACCGCGAGCTGCATCACGCAGCGTTCCTGCTGAAGGCGCCGCCGGCCGAGATCGGCCAGAAGATTGCGCAGGTGCAGGACAGTGTGAAGTCGCTGGAGAAGGAGCTGGCGCGGCTGAAGAGCAAGCTCGCGTCCAGCCAGGGCGACGATCTCGCGGCGCAGGCGGTCGACGTGCGCGGCACAAAGGTGCTGGCGGCCGCGATGGAAGGCGCCGATGCGAAGGCACTGCGCGAGACGATGGACAAGCTGAAGGACAAGCTCGGCAGCGCGGTCATCGTGCTCGGCGCGGTTGACGGCGGCAAGGTGCAGATCGCCGCAGGCGTGACACCGGATGCGATCGGTAAGGTCAAGGCCGGCGATCTCGTCAATTACGTTGCGCAGCAGGTCGGCGGCAAGGGGGGTGGACGGGCCGACATGGCGATGGCCGGAGGCACCGATCCTTCGAAGCTCGCTCCTGCGCTGGCGAGCGTGCGCGCGTGGGCTGAGCAGCGCCTGTGAATTCGGAGCTCCACGTCGTCTATCGCCGGGCGGCTTCGAGTGACGCCGAAGCGCTCAGCCGCCTAATGGGTGAGCCGGAAGTGCTGCGCAATACGCTGCAGCTGCCAATGCCGAGTCCGGAAGTCTGGCGCAAGCGACTCGACGCGCAGATTGCCGATCCGAACCAGATCCACATCGTCGCGCTGCACGGCGACACGCTGATCGGCAGCGCAGGATTGCATCCGCTCGGCCCGAGCCTGCGTACACGCCACGTCGCCTTCCTCGGCGTGGGCGTTGCCAGGGCCTGGTGGGGACGCGGAGTCGCGTCGGAGCTGATGCGCCTCCTTCTCGACTGGGCCGACAACTGGGTCGGTCTGCTGCGGATCGAGCTCGGTGTCTTTCCGGACAACGCCCGCGCAATCGCGCTCTACGAGCGTTTCGGCTTTCAGCACGAAGGGCGCCAGCGCGCGCTGGCGCTGCGCGACGGCGCGTATGTCGATTCGCTGATCATGGCGCGGCTGCATCCGCGACAGCCGCAGGTGGCCGCGGCGCGCAACGGCTGATCGCGGTCGCCGTCGCTCGCGCGCCGATGACCAACGTCTATCGTTACTGCCCGTGCTGCGCGGCGCCGCTCGAGCGCCAGGTCGTCGCCGAGCGCGAACGCAGTCGCTGTGTCGCATGCGGCTGGGTGCACTGGGACAACCCGACGCCGGTGGTGGCCGCGCTGATCGAGTACCGGGGCCGGGTGCTGCTGGCGCGCAACCGCGCGTGGCCCGAGAAGATGTTCGCGCTGGTGACAGGCTTCCTCGAACGCGACGAGACGCCGCAACGGGCGGTGGCGCGCGAAGTGGCCGAGGAAACCGCGCTCGCGACCGCGTCGGCGAGCCTGATCGGCGTGTATGAGTTCACGCGCAAGAACGAGGTCATCATCGCCTACCATGTGCTGGCCGAAGGTGAGATCAGCCTCGGCGAGGAACTCGCCGACTATCGGCTCATCGAGCCTGCCCGGCTGAGGCCGTGCCCACTCGGCACCGGGCTCGCGATGGCCGACTGGATGCGCGCGCGCGGCCTGCCGGTAGAATTTCTTCCCTTTCCGCCGCGGCCGCCTGAGCGCGTCACCTGACTAACGGATCCTGATGGACGTTCCGCCGACCGCCGACAAGGAAATCGACACGCGCGGTCTCAACTGCCCGCTGCCGATCCTGCGCGCCAAGAAGGCACTGGCCGACATGACGAGCGGCCAGGTGCTGAAGATCCTTGCGACCGATCCGGGTTCGGTACGCGACTTCCAGGCGTTCGCGCGTCAGACCGGCAACGAACTCGTCGGGCAGGAAACCGTCGGCAAGGAATTCCTTCACTACCTGAAACGTCGATGAACACACCTTCACCTGTTTCGCCTTCACGTGCCCAGGGGCGGCGCGGACCGTCGCGGCTGAAGCTGCTGTTCTGGCTCGTGATCGTTCCGCTCGTGCTCGCGGCCGCGTACTTCTTCGTCGTTCTGAAGTGGAACTACTCGAGCGGAGAACGGGCCGGCTGGGTGCAGAAGTTCAGCCGCAAGGGCTGGCTCTGCAAGACCTGGGAGGGCGAAATGGCGATGGTGACCATGCCCGGGTCGACGCCGGAAAAGTTTCTCTTCACGGTCTGGGATGACAGGGTCGCGGACCAGATCAACCGCGTCATGGGCAAGCGCGTGACGGTGCACTACGAAGAGAAGGTCGGACTCCCGACCACCTGCTTCGGAGAGACGCGCCACTTCGTGATCGGCGTCGCTGCCGTTGACGAAATTCCGCTGGCGCCGGGCATCGTTGTGCCGGCACCTGCTACCCCTGTGCCGAGCCCGGCGCCAACAACGGCGGCGCAACCATCGGCAGCGCCGCCCACGCCCGCACCGAGTGCAGCACCGGCTCCAGCGCCTACGCCAGCGCCGGCTGCATCAGCGCCGACCAAGTAGAGAAGGAGGAGGCCCCGGCTTCCCGCTAAACCGCCGGCAGACGTTCGTACTGCTCGCGCACTTTGGCGAGCGTGGCGCCGAAGCCAGCCAGACGTTCCTTTTCCTGCGCAACGACGGTCGCCGGGGCGCGCTCAACGAAGCTCGCATTGCCGAGCTTGCCCTCGGCCTTGCGGATCTCGCCTTCGAGCCGGGCGATCTCCTTGCCCAAGCGCTCGCGCTCGGCGGCGACATCGACCTCGATCTTCAGCATCAACCGGAAGTCGTCGACCACCTTGATCGGTGCTGCCGAGCCGCCCGCCGCGGCGTTGACATCGGCCACGACCTGGACCTCGGACAGCCGCGCAAGTGCCTGCATGTAGGGCGCGAACGCGGTCAGCATCGCAGCGTCGCCCGAGGCGACCAACGGCACTTTCTGCGCCGGCGAGAGGCCCATCTCGCTGCGCAGGTTGCGCAAAGCGTCGATCATCGATTTCAAAAGCGCGACTTCAGCGTCGGCGGCGGCATCGATCTTCTCCCGCTGAGCGCGCGGATACGGCTGGACCATCACCGAGGATTCCTGGTCCACGCGCCGCTTGGCCGCTAGCACCGAGACGGGCTGCCATAACTCTTCGGTGATGAAGGGGATCACCGGGTGCGCCAGCCGCAGCGCGACTTCGAGCACGCGCACCAGCGTGCGACGTGTGCCGCGCTGTTGCGCCTCGCTGCCGGTGGCGAGGCGGACTTTCGCGAGTTCCAGATACCAGTCGCAGTACTCGTTCCAGACGAAGCCGTAGATCGCGTTCGCGACATTGTCGAGCCGGTATGCGGCGAACCCCTGAGCGACCGCGGCCTCGATGCGCTGCAGTTCGCCGATGATCCAGCGATCGACCGCCGAGAGCTCAACCGGCAGCGATTCGTCCTGCCCGCAGTCGCGACCCTCGGCGTTCATCAGCACGAAGCGCGTCGCGTTCCACAGCTTGTTGCAGAAGTTGCGGTAGCCCTCGCAGCGCTTGAGGTCGAAGTTGATGTTGCGACCGAGCGTGGCATATGCGGCCATTGTGAAGCGCAGCGCGTCGGCGCCGTAGGCGGCGATGCCGTCCGGGAAGTGCTTCCGCACCTTGGATGCGACCTTTGGCGCATCCTCGGTCTTGCGCAGGCCCGTCGTGTTCTTCTTGACCAGCGCCTCGAGGTCGATGCCGTCGATGATGTCGATCGGGTCGAGCGTATTGCCCTCGCTCTTCGACATCTTCTTGCCCTCGGCGTCGCGCACGATGCCGTGGATGTAGACGTCCCTGAACGGAATGCGGTCGGTAAAGTGCATCGTCATCATCACCATGCGCGCGACCCAGAAGAAGATGATGTCGTAGCCGGTGACCAGCACCGTCGACGGCAGGTAGAGGTCGTACGCGGCGCGCTGCGGGCCTGACGTCTGCTGCTCGACCTCAGGCCAGCCGAGCGTCGAGAACGGCACCATCGCAGACGAGTACCAGGTATCGAGCACGTCGGGGTCGCGGGTCAGCCTCCTGCCTGTGCCGGCCTTAGCCTGCGCCTCGGCCTCTGAACGTGCGACGTAGACGCGACCGTCCTCGTCGTACCACGCCGGGATCTGGTGTCCCCACCACAGCTGGCGCGAGATGCACCAGTCCTGGATGTTCTCCAGCCACTGGTTGTAGATCGTGATCCACTGTTCGGGGAAGATGCGCACCTCACCGCGCGCCACCGCGCCGAGCGCAACGTCGGCGATCGACTTCCCCGGATGTCGTGTGCCGGCCGGGGCCGGCCTGCTCATTGCCATGTACCACTGCTCCGACAGCATCGGCTCGACCACCTCGCCGGTGCGTCCGCAGCGCGGCACCATCATCTTGTGCGGCTTCTCGCTGACCACGAGTCCCGCCGCGCGCAGGTCCTCGAGTACGCGCTTGCGCGCGACATAGCGGTCGAGGCCACGGTATTTCTCCGGCGCGTTGTCGTTGACGGTCGCCGTCAGCGTGAAGATCGGAATGGGCGTCAGGTGGTGGCGCTGGCCGATCGCGAAGTCGTTGAAGTCGTGGGCCGGCGTGATCTTCACGCAGCCGGTGCCGAACTCGCGATCGACGTAGTCGTCGGCGATGACCGGAATCGTGCGGCCCGTCAGCGGCAGAGTGAGCTGCTTGCCAACCATGTGCGCATAACGTTTGTCCTCGGGATGCACCGCGACCGCGACGTCGCCAAGCATTGTCTCCGGACGTGTCGTCGCGACGACGACGCCCGCGCCGCCGTCGGCGCCGGGATAGCGCAGCTCCCACAGCCTGCCGTCCTCTTCCTCGGTCTCGACCTCGAGGTCCGACACGGCGGTCTGCAGCTTCGGGTCCCAGTTGACGAGGCGCTTGCCGCGGTAGATAAGCCCCTGCTCGTAGAGCTGCACGAACGTTTCGGTGACGACCTGCGACAGCCTGTCGTCCATCGTGAAATACGTGCGGCCCCAGTCGACTGAATCCCCGAGCCGGCGCATCTGGTTCAGGATCGTGCCGCCCGAATACTCCTTCCAGTCCCACACCTGGCGGATGAAGGCCTCGCGGCCCATCGTGCGGCGGTCGATGCCGTTGGCTTCGAGCTGGCGCTCGACCACGATCTGCGTGGCGATGCCCGCGTGGTCAGTACCCGGCAGCCACAGCGTGTTGAAGCCCGCCATGCGGTGATAGCGGGTCAGCGCGTCCATGATCGTGTGGTTGAAGCCGTGCCCCATGTGCAGCAGGCCGGTCACGTTCGGCGGTGGCAGCTGGATCGAAAACGCGGGTTTCGCCGGATCGAGGCCGGCGTTGAAGTAGCCGCGCGCCTCCCACACCGGTGTCCAGCGCGCCTCGATCGCGGCGGGTTCGAAGCTCTTCGCGAGCGTGGTCGGGGTGGGTGCCGTGTCGTTCATTGCGCTGCCGGCGCGGGCCGGCCGTCGGGGGATTGGAGCGGAGGGCGAATTTTACGTGGCCGCGCCCGGCGGCCACCGTGTCCCGCCGACGCGGCCGCGCTGTGCGGGCGCGGCTAGCTGGGGCTTCTCAGACGCTCGACTTCAGCGGCGACTGCGCGCGCGAGCGCCTCGCGCAGTCGCGCGTCGAGCGCCTGCCGCAGTTCCGCAGTCAGCGCGACGAGTGCGCGGTCCACTGCGGGTCGCAGGCGCTCGCGCAGCACGCGCGCAACTTCGTCGGCAAGCGCGGGCTGCAGTTCGCGCAGCACCGCGTCTCGCAGCGCAGCCTCGATCCGCGGCCAGTCGACCTCGGGCGGGCCACCGGCGGAAGTGGAACTGTAGGTCGGCACCGCGGCCGCCGCGGGCCGCGGCGATGGAGCGCGCACCGTGGCCGCGCCGACGCTCGCGCTTGTGGCGGGCGTCGCAGCGGGCGTCAGCGCTTGGGCCACCGCGGCCGGCGGCGTATTCGCGACTGGCGGAGGCGGTGCCGCGCGGGGCGCAGGAGCCGAAACTGCGGGCGGAAGTAGGGCCGGTGCCGCGACCGGAGGCGGCGGCTTCGGCAGCGAGATGTCGAGGTCGAGCGAAGGCAGCGTCAATCGCTCCGTGAGCACCGGGATCGACTCGTCGTCGGCCAGTTGCGGCCCGCCGGGCCGGGTCAGGCGATCGAGCGGATTGCCCTTGTCGCTCTTGTCACTCATGTGCACTCACATCGTGAGACGTCGGTTGATACCCGTGGTCACGATAAACCTTGAAGCGCGCCCGTGCGCGTGCACGGTCGTCGTCGAGCCGCGACACGACTTCGATCACGCGCTCGTAGCGGGAAAAGACTTCCGCGAAGGCGGGCAGCGCCTCGTCGTCGAGCGTCAGCAGGACGTCGCTCGCCGGGGCGCGGCCGGCGTCGAGCGTCAGCAGCACCGGCGTGACGCCCGCCAGCGGCGAATCGATGTACACGTGCGGCAGGAAGTCGAGCGCCGAAAATGCCCACAGCGCCGCGTCGAACTGCGCGATGCGGTCCGCATCGCGCGCGTAGATCACCAGGCGCTTGCCTGCCGACCGCGCCTTGCGCGTGATGCGGCAGGCGTAGTGAACCCGGTGTTCCGCGTTGAAGTGAAAGTCGATGCGGGTCATGCACCCGGGCTATGCGCGGTCGATCAGAAACTGCGCAAGCAGCGGCACCGGCCGTCCGGTGGCGCCCTTGGACGCACCTGTCTTCCACGCCGTGCCGGCGATGTCGATGTGCGCCCAGGGGTACGCCTTCGTGTAGCGCGACAGGAAGCACGCCGCGGTGATAGCCCCCGCATTGCTCGGCGTGCCGATGTTGGCCATGTCCGCGAAGTTCGACTTGAGCTGCTCCTGGTACTCCTCGCCGAGCGGCATGCGCCAGGCGGCGTCGCTCGAACGGCGGCTTGCCTTCATCAACTCCTCGGCAAGACCGTCGTCATTCGCAAACAGGCCGGAATTGACATTGCCGAGCGCGACGACGCAGGCGCCCGTCAGCGTCGCGATATCGACGACGGCCGCGGGCTTGAAGCGCTCGACGTAGCTCAGTGCGTCGCAGAGGATCAGGCGGCCCTCGGCGTCCGTGTTCAGGATCTCGATCGTCTGTCCCGACATCGAGGTGACGATGTCGCCCGGACGCGACGCCGTGCCCGACGGCATGTTCTCGCACGCCACCACCACGCCGATGACGTTGAGCTTGAGCTTCAGTTCCGACACGGTGCGCATCGTCCCGATCACGCTCGCCGCACCGCACATGTCGAACTTCATCTCATCCATCGCAAGGCCAGGCTTGAGCGAGATGCCGCCGGAATCGAAAGTGATGCCCTTGCCGACCAGTACCACCGGCGCCGTCTTTCCCCCACCGCTGTGTTTGAGCACGATCAGGCGCGGAGGCTGCGCCGAGCCGCGCGTCACGCTGAGGAACGACCCCATCTTCAGCGCCTCGATCTGCTTGGTCTCGAGGATCTCGACGCCGAGCTTCCATTCCTTCGCGAGGGTGCGCGCCTCGTCGGCAAGGAACGAAGGCGTGCAGATGTTCGGCGGCAGGTTGCCGAGCCGCTTCGTCAGCGCCATACCGTTGGCGATCGCCGTGCCCTGCTTGAGGCCGCGCTGCGCCGGGGTGCCGCCTGCATGCAGCAGCACCGCGCGCGTGGGCCCATTGCTCTCGTCCTTCTTGCTCTTCAGGTCGTCGCTGCGGAACACGGTCTCGCGCGCGGCGACCGCGAACTGCCGTGCCTGCCACTCGGCGTCGCGGCCCTTGACGGCCCACTCGGTTGCCGCGACCGCGATCTCCTTTGCGCCGGAGCAGCCGCGCGCCGCCGCGCGCACCGCATCGGCGTATGCGCGCTCGCCGAAGTCGCCGCGGTCGCCGAGGCCCACGAGCAGCACCCGCGATGCGGCGACACCGAGCAGGTCGCGCAGGACCACGACGGTGCCACGCCTGCCGGTCATCTCGCCGCTGCGGACCGCCGCCTTGACCGCCCCCTGCGCCGCCTTGTCGATGGCGCGGGCACTCGCGGTCAGATCACCATCGGCGAAGACGCCGACCGCGACCGCATCGGCCTTCACAGCCTCGGCACGCGCGCTCGATATGCTAAATTCCATTGCAGTTTTCCCTCTGAAAAGTCTCGCGATGGCAGTGTGTGGTCCGGCCGGCGAGGCGACTGTCGGCGCCGCGCCCGTATCTGATGCGGCCCGTTGCGAGCCGGGCAGTATATAGCGGCATCGTCGCCTGCCGGCGTGTGCGTTCCTAGCCTCTTCCGCGACCGATGATCTTCCGCCGCTCGATCGTCACTGAGCTCACGAGCACCGCGAGCGCCGTCTTCACGGTGCTCTTTTCCATCCTGTTCTCGGTCGGCCTGGTGCGCATTCTCGGTCAGGCTGCGGGCGGCCGCGTCGACAACCAGGCGGTTTTCCAGCTGCTTGCGCTGACGTCGCTCACCTGGCTGCCGGTCGTGCTGACGCTCACGCTGTTCATCTCGATCCTGATGGCGCTGTCGCGTGCGTATCGGGACTCCGAAATGGTGGTGTGGTTCGCCTCCGGCCAGAGCCTGCTGGCGTGGCTGACGCCGGTGCTGCGCTTCTCGTGGCCCATTTTCATCGCGGTGGGACTGCTGGCGATGTTCGTCACGCCGTGGTCGCTCGGCCAGATCGACGAACTGCGCCAGAGCTTCAGCCGCCGCGACGACGTGAGCCGGGTGGCTCCGGGACGCTTCATCGAGTCGGGCGGAGCCGATCGCGTGTTCTTCGTCGAATCGGTGAACTTCGAGGACAGTCAGGTGCGCAATGTCTTCGTCAGCATGCGCAGCCAGGGGCGCGAAGGCGTGATCGTCGCCGCCAAAGGCGAGATTGAAGTGGCGCCGAACGGCGATCGTTATCTGGTGCTGGAAAACGGGAGGCGCTACGAGGGCCGGCCGGGCTCGGCCGAGTACCGCACGATGGAGTTCGACCGCTATTCGATCCGGCTCGAGGCGCGGCCCGATCGTCCGCTCAGCGAGCGCAACGCGCGCACCAAGACAGCTGCCGAGCTGTGGGCTGAGCCGACGTCGTTCGCGCGGGGTGAGTTCATGTGGCGCATCGGTATGCCGATTGCGGCGTTCATCGTGACCCTGCTCGCAATCCCTCTCGCGTACACGAATCCGCGCGTCGGCCGCTCCTTCAACCTGATTATCGCCGTACTCGTCTTCGCGATCTACATGAACATGCTCAGCACGGTGCAGGGCTGGGTCGCGCAGGAGCGCCTGAGCTTCGGCATCGGTGTCTGGGTTGTGCACGCCGTCGTGCTGCTGCTTGTCGTCGCGCTGTTCGCCCGGCGCGTCTACCTGCAGCGCTGGTGGCCGAAACGTTTGACGCTGGCCTACTGGCGTCGTGAGGTCAAGGCCAGGCGCGTGCTCGAGGCCGGCGCCGGCAGGCCATGATGAAGACCCTGCGTATCTACCTGTGGAAGGAAATTGCGTCGGCGACCGGCTTCATGCTGTTCGCGCTGCTGTCGCTCTTTACCTTTTTCGACCTGGTCGCTCAGCTCGACGAGATCGGGCAGCGCGGCTTCCTGCTGCGGCACGCGCTGGCCTATGTCGCGTTCTCGCTGCCATCGCGGACCTACGAGGTGATGCCGATTGCGGCACTGATCGGCACCATTTACGCGCTGTCGAAGCTCGCTGCGCAGTCGGAGTTCACGATCATGCGCGTCTCGGGCATGAGCACGCGCAGGCTGCTCGGCAGCCTGCTCGGCATCGGCCTGATGATGGTCGCACTCACCTTCCTGCTCGGCGAGGTCGTGTCGCCGCCGTCCGAACGGCTGGCCCAGGCGATACGCCTGAAGGCGCGCGGCGGGCAGATCAGCGTGCGCGACTTCCGTACCGGCGTCTGGGTGCGCGACGTTGTCAAGGAGCCCGACGGCTCGGTCAGCGCCTACCGCTTCATCAATGTCCGCCAGGTATCTCCGGACGTTGGCACCAAGGGCTGGCGCATCATGGAGTTCGACGGCGAATACCGCCTGCGTTCGATCATCACCGCCACCATCGGCACCTATCTTCCGGGCGTCGGCTGGGAACTCGAGGACGCGATCGAGACGCGCGTGCCGCAGATCGCGAGCGGACCGATGCTGCCGACCGATGCGCGCACGGAAGTCTCGCAGTCGCCGAAGCTCGTCTGGAAGTCGGAGCTGAAACCCGACATCTTCGGCGTGCTGCTGGTGCAGCCCGAGCGCATGGCGGGCTGGGACCTCGCGCAGTACATCCGCCATCTTTCCGAGAACCGGCAGCAGACCGAGCGCTACGAAATCGCCTTCTGGGGGAAGGTCTTCTATCCGTGGGCCGTGCTGGTGATGATGGCGCTTGCGCTGCCCTTCGCATACCTGCACGTGCGCGCCGGCGGCGTGAGCTTCAAGATCTTCACCGGTGTGATGCTCGGCGTGGCCTTCTACGGCATGAACAAGCTGATCGCGCACATCGGCCTGCTCAACACCTGGCCGCCGCTGGTCGTTTCGGCGCTGCCGAGCCTGGTGGTGCTGGCGCTCGCCTTCGGCGCGCTGTACTGGATCGAGCGGCGCTAGCGCGCCCGGTGCGCCGGGAGCGATGCGCTCCCGGCGCGACGGCTTGTCAAGCTGCCTTGCGCTCCATCGGCGGCATTCCGTCCCGAATCGCTCCTTTGATCTGTTGGCGCAGTTCCGCCGAGTCCTGGTGACCATGCACGGTCACCGCATGCTGGACGGCGACTTCCAGTAGTTCCTTTTCGCTGTCTGCTGAAATCGCGACCGTGCACTTCGATTCGCTCGGGAATTCACGGCAGTCGATGAACTTACGGCCCATGAGGTTCTCCTGGCTTGGCCCGCGCCCTTGTTGGACGAGACGGCGGCGCGCGGCCCCGGCACGGGCTCTCGGACAGCGCTCGTCGGATTCGCGAGGGGCGTCAAGTGACGCGAAGAAGGCGGGCCTCGAGTCCCGCAACCTGAACTGGCTGTGTCCCCGCTCATTGCGGGCCGCGCGGCGGCCCGTCGTGGGGTGGCTAAGCATAGTCCGGCATGCGCCGGCGCGTGCAGCCGTCCGGCTGCGCTTCAGCCGCATCGCCGAGGCGCGCAGGCAGGCTCGGGCGAATCCCGCACGAGTAGCGACGTGGCCTGCGGAAGGGGTGCGGGTACCGCGATGCGTCGCGTGCCGCTGATACGATGAACTCGTGACCGATTCCGGCGCGCGCGTGCGCAGGCTCCTGTACACGGCCGCATTTCTGCGGGCCCTCGCCATCGGCATGATCGCCGTGCTGATCGGCGTGTACTGCGCCAAGCTCGGCTTCGACGCTGCGCAGATCGGCGTTGTCCTGTCGGCCGCTCTCTGGAGCGCCGCCGGTGCGACGCTGTTCACGATGCTGGCAGGTCAGCGCTGGTCAGAGCGCGGGCTGCTCGTGACGCTGTGCGCGCTGCCGGTTGTCGGCTGCGCCATCCTGGCGACCAGCGATGCTTTTCCGCTGGTTGTCGGCGCGGCCTTCATCGGCATGTTTAATGTCAACGGCCGTGACCGCGGCGCGATTCCGATCCTCGAACAGGCGATCTTCCCGGCGACCACGAGCGATCGCGACCGCACACGAGTGTTCGCCTGGTACAACGTCCTGCTCGACGGCGGGTATGCCGCGGGCGGACTGATGGCTGGGTTGCCGACGCTGCTCGAGTGGGCCGGCCTGCAGTCGCTCGCGGCGATGAGACTGGCGCTCGCGCTGTTCTGCCTGTTGTATTTCATCTCGGCGCTGCTGTATGCGCGCCTGCCCGCGCGCGTCGGCGACACCGCCCCGGCGGGCCTCAGGCAACTCTCACCGCGCAGCCGGCCGATCGTCGGCAAGCTCTCGCTGCTGTTCTTCCTGGACGCGTTCGCCGGGGGCTTCATCGGCTCGGCCATCTTCGCCTACTGGTTCGTCGAGCGCTTCAATACGTCGGTGGCTGTCGTGGCGGTGCTGTTCGCCGCGGGGCGCGTGCTTTCTGCCGCTTCGCATCTCGCGGCGGCCTGGCTCTCACGCCGCATCGGCCTGATCAACACGATGGTCTACACACATGTGCCGTCGAGCCTGCTGCTGTTCACCATCGTGGCGGCGGACGATTTTGCGTGGGCTGCTTTCTTCTTCCTCGTGCGCGAGTCGCTGAACGAGATGGACGTGCCGACGCGGCAGTCGTATGTGATGGCGGTGGTTCAGCCCGCTGAACGGCTCGCGGCGGCCGGGATCACGAATCTCGTCCGCTCGGGCGGATGGGCGCTGGCGCCTATGCTGGCCGGGATGCTGATGCAGTCCGTCGGGCTCGGTGTGCCGCTGATTGTGGCCGGCGGTGCCAAGATCACCTACGACCTCCTGCTGTGGCGGGAGTTTCGACGGGTCAAGCCGCCGGAGGAGCGGTGACGCGCCTTCGGGTCGGCCCCGCGCCATGACGACGGCAGTCGCGATCGACTTCGTCGCGCACGCCGAAGAGCGCGTGTCCGGGCTGCTGCTCGAACGCGCTGACGCGCGCGCGGCCTACGTGTTTGCCCACGGTGCGGGCGCCGGAATGCGGCACCCCTTCATGGAGGCGGTGGCGCGCGCGCTGGCCGACCGTCAAGTGGCGACATTCCGCTTCCAGTTCCCGTCGATGGAAAAGGGCCTGAAGCGGCCGGACCCGCCAGCAGTCGCGCAGGCGAGCGTGCGCGCCGCAGTGGCCGAGGCCGGGCGCCGATTTCCCGGCCTGCCGTTGTTCGCCGGCGGGAAGTCCTTCGGCGGGCGCATGACGTCGCAGGCGCAGGCCCAGGCGCCGCTGCCGGGCGTGGTCGGGCTCGCCTTCACCGGATTCCCGCTGCACCAGGCGGGCAAGCCGTCGTTGCAGCGAGCCGAGCATCTGGTCAAGGTGCAACTGCCGATGCTCTTCCTGCAGGGAACGCGCGACGCGCTGGCGGATCTCGACCTGTTGACGCGAGTCGTCGAAGGGCTTGGCGCGCACGCGTCACTCGTGACCTTCAATGACGCCGACCATTCGTTTCAGGTGCGCAAGAGCAGTGGCGCGCCGCGCGAGGTCATTCTGTCGATGGCGGACGCGATGACCGCCTGGATGCGCGAACGTTCGCCATAGGCCGCGGTCGGCGCGGAGCGCCAGTACTTTCGTGGCGCGGTGGGCGCATCAGACGACCGAATCCACGACTGAAGTGGATCGGTCAAATGCAGGTCGACGCCGATTCTGCCTTCGCGCTGGAGCCGCGCTCAGCGCCGCATGTGTCTGCGCTCAGCTGCACTGGCCCGTGGCCCCGCACGCGGTGCAGAACTCGCAGCCGTCGCGCTTGATCACCGCGGCCGCGCCGCAGCTCGCGCACACCTTGCCCTTGATCGGCGCCGTCTCGTGCTCGATTACCTTGACCGCGTCGGGCAGCGCGAGGATGCCGGCCGACTGGATCGCGCGGCCGTCGTCGTCGAGGATGCCGAGGACCTTGTAGCGGTGCAGCAGCAACGTGGCGATATACGCGACGGTGCTCGGGTACAGTGCCGAGCGCTCTTCACCCGGCACCGCGGCCCAGAACTCGCCATTCTGCTCGCCGAAGTTAAGGAGCTTCTTCAGCTTCAGCCCGATCCAGTTCGCGTCGACGACGCGCATGTCGAGCGAGATCAGCTTGCACAGGCCGTCGAGCACCTTCGGGTACTCGCCGGCGAGCCAGATCGAATACGGCCGGCGGCTGCCGTCCGGCAGGTGCAGCTCCTTCACCCCCAGCACGAAGTCGTCGCCGGTGTTGGCATTGGTGACATCGACCGTCCAGCTCATCGTGCCCAACGGCCCGGCCTTCGGTTCCTTCTTCGAGAACAGCGCGTTAAGAACCGGTGTGGCGTGTCCGTCGAGTTCCCCGAACACGCCGAGCTGTTCGCAGCGCCACCGCACGATGTGCGCGAACGCCGATACCACTCCGTTCTGCCAGACGCGCGCGCCGGTGGGCGGCATCGGGATCGCGAAGCCCTGCTCGTCGCGCGCCTTCGCGAGCGCCTCGAGCTTCATCTTCAGCCAGGCGCGATCCTCGCTGCGCATGTCCATCGACAGCGCCTTGGCGATCGCACCAAGGCCGCGAGGCTGCTCCGCGCCGTTGACCCACACTTCGAACGGCACGGCTGGATCCCCGACCTGCCCGATGAAGATCGCAAACGACTCGCGCCGCTCGGGGATTTCGACCATGTAGGTCCAGGCCAGGTTGCCTTCGGCGAGGTCGGGGCGTCCCGGCCACTTGAGGCTTGCTACCGCGGGCTGCGGCGTCGAGTCGAGTCGGACGCGGCGATCCGGATCGTCCTTCAGGTCCTGCGGCGACGCGTTGTGCGAGGTTGCGGCTTCCCTGACGACCTCGAGCACCGAGCCGATCACGTTGTTGGGCCGGTAGGTGGTGATGCCCTTGAGACCCGCGTGCCAGGCCGCGAGGTACAGGTTCTTGAACTCCTCGAACGGATAGTCCTCGGGCACGTTGACCGTCTTGCTGATCGCCGCGTCAACGTACGGCTGTACGGCGGCAATCATCTGCATGTGATCGCTGGCGCTCATCTCGAGCGCGCTGACGAAGCCGGCCGGCAGCTCGCCTTCGTCGCCCCCCATGCGTCTGAACAGGCGGTAGGCGTAGTCCTCGACCACGTATTCCTGCTTGCTGCCGTCGGGCATGCGCTTCTTGCGGATGTAGGTCCACGAGAACGTCGGCTCGATGCCGCCCGAGGCATTGGCGGCGAACGCCAGCGAGATCGTGCCAGTCGGTGCGATCGACAGCAGGTGCGAGTTACGGATGCCGTCGCGGCGGATCTGCGCCTTCAGCGCATCTGGCAGGCGCGAAGCGCAGTGCGGTGACGCGAGAAACTTTGCGGCGTCGAAGAGCGGGAACGAGCCCTTTTCCTTCGCATACTCCGACGACGCGCTGTAAGCAGCATCACGCATCGTGCGGGTGATGTCGGCAGCCAGCGTGCGCGCGGCCTCGCTGTCGTAGCGCATGCCCATCATCGTCAGCGTGTTGCCGAGACCGGTAAAACCGAGGCCAATGCGGCGCTTGTTGGCCGCTTCCTGCGCCTGCTCGGCGAGCGGCCACAGCGTCGCGTCGAGCACATTGTCGAGCGCGCGGATCGAGACTCTGGTCACCTCGCGGAAGCGCTCCCAGTCGAACGCGGTCTGCGTGCCGAATGGGTCGATGACGAAGCGCGTCAGGTTGATCGAGCCGAGGCAGCAGCAGCCGTAGGGCGGAAGTGGCTGCTCGCCGCAGGGGTTGGTCGCCGCGATCGTCTCGCAGTACGAGAGGTTGTTGTCGCCGTTGACGCGGTCGATGAACACCACGCCGGGTTCGGCGTGGTTGTAGGTCGACTGCATGATCTGCTCGAACAGGTCGCGCGCCCGCGCGCGGCGATAGGTCCAGGTGCCGTCCGCCTGCTGTGCCGCGGTCGACTTGTCGTACGGCTCGGCCGCGTGCCAGAGCTCGACTTCGCCGTCGCTTTCGACCGCGCGCATGAACTCGTCGGTCACGGCCACCGACATGTTGAAGTTCGCGAGCGAGCCGTCGCGCTTCGCGTGGATGAAGTCCTCGATGTCGGGGTGGTCGCAGCGCATCATCCCCATCTGCGCGCCGCGCCGGGCGCCCGCCGACTCGAGCGTCTCGCAGCTCTTGTCGAACACGCGCATGTACGAGATCGGCCCGCTCGCGCGCGAGTGCGTGCCGTGCACCAGCGCGCCGCGCGGCCGGATCGGCGAAAAGTCGTAGCCGACGCCGCCGCCGCGCCGCATGGTCTCGGCAGCCTGGTTCAGCGCCAGGTAGATCGACGGCACGCCGTCGCGGGTGCCGCTGATCGCGTCCCCGACCGGTTGCACGAAGCAATTGATCAGCGTCGCAGCGATCCCGGTGCCCGCGGCCGAATTGACGCGACCACCCGGGATGAAGCCGTCGACCATCGCGTCGTAGAAGCGCTTCTCCCAGAGCTCGCGTAGCTCGGGTCTCTCGACATGCGCCAGCCCGCGCGCGACGCGGCGGCGCACTTCGTCGATGCTGGTCTCGTTCCCCTTGGCGTATTTCTCCAGCAGAACGTCGATGGAGATCGGCTGCTCGTCGAGCAGCGCCTGCGCCTTGTCAAGTTTCATCCGTGCCTCGGAAAAGTAGCTTCAGTCGACGCGTGAGTCCATCACGGTGCCGAAGCGAAACGAAAATTATAGGCAGCCGACGTCGTCGAGCCCGCGGTCGGCCACGTACCGGAAGAGGTATTCCGGTCCCGGCTATGCAAAGACGTGCGGCATATAAGCCGTCGCTATAAAATCCGCCCTCCATATTACGGGGATGCGGATGAATCTGCAGCAGTTTCGCTTCCTGCGAGAGGCTTCGCGTCACAAGTTCAGCCTGACGGACGCCGCCCGGGCGCTGCACACCTCGCAGCCCGGCATCTCCAAGGCCATCATCGACCTCGAGGAAGAGCTCGGTGTCCCGATCCTCGCGCGCCACGGCAAGCGGGTGAAGGGCCTGACCGCTCCCGGCCAGGTCGTGCTCGACGCCGCCGAGCGCATCATGCTCGAGGTCGATAACCTGAAGAAGCTGGCGCGCGACTACGCCGGCAGCCCCGAAGGCACGCTGCGCGTCGCCACGACACACACCCAGGCGCGCTACGTGCTGCCGCAGGTGATCCAGCAGTTCGCGCAGAAGTTCCCGCAGGTCCGGCTGAAGCTGCTGCAGGCGAATCCGCCGCAGATCGCCTCGATGCTGGTCCATGGCCAGGCGGATCTGGGCGTTGCCACCGAATCGCTCGCCGACACGCCTGGTCTGCTGACGATCCCGGTGTATGACTGGCAGCACGTCGCGATCGTGAAGCCCGATCATCCGCTGGCGAAATTCGCGACGACGCCCGGCAAGCTGACGCTGAAGGATCTTGCGCGCAATCCGCTCGTCACTTATGAACACCAGTTCGCGGGCCGCGGCAAGATCGACGACGCCTTCGCGCAGGTCGGCATCGAGCCCTCGATCGTGCTCGAGGCGATCGACGCCGACGTGATCAAGACCTACGTACAGATCGGCATGGGCGTCGGTATCGTCGCCGGCGTTGCGGTCGACGCGCGCCGCGACGGGCTGGTCATGCTGCCGTGCGGCCATCTGTTCGGCCGCAACGTCACGCGGCTTGCGGTCAAGGAAGGCACCTACCTGCGCGGCTTCGTCTACTCCTTCGTCGAGATGCTGGTGCCGGGCTGGGACAAGCGGCGCATCGAAGAGGCGTTCCGCGCCTGAGCAGGGCGCCCGGACGATGAAGGTCGCCATCGTCGGTGCGGGCTCGATCGGCGGGGTGGTCGGGGCGCGGCTCGCCGCGTCCGGCCACGATGTGATCCTGGTCGCACGCGGGGCCCATCTCGAAACCATCCGCCGCGCCGGCCTCAGGCTGGTCGACCACGTCGGCGTCGCGAGCGGGACCTACCATCTTCCGGCCAGCGACGACCCGGCGGAGTTCGGGCGCCAGGATCTCGTCGTGATCGGGTTGAAGGCGCATGCGATTCCAGCCATGTTGCCGCGCCTGGCAGCGCTTGTCGGTCCGGAGACGACGGTGGTGCCGGGGATCAACGGCCTGCCGTGGTGGTACTTCCATGCCGAAGGCAGTGCGCTCAGCGGCCGCTCGCTGCGTGCGCTCGATCCGGACGGCACGATGTTCGACGCGCTCGACCCGGCGCGCATCCTTGGCTGCGTCGTGCACTTCGCCGCCGAGGTGCGCGCACCCGGCGAGGTGCATCACACCGGCGGGCGCCGGCTGATCCTCGGTGAACCGGACCGCACGCTGTCGTCGAGGCTCTCTTCCATCGGCGAGGCGCTCGACGACGCCGGCTTCGAGACCGAGCGCTCGCGCGACATCCGGCTCGACGTCTGGATCAAGCTGCTGGGCAACCTGTCCTTCAATCCGATCGCGGCGCTGACCGGCTACCTGATGAACCAGATCATCGCCGACGCGGACGTGCTCGACGTGATCCGCGCGATGATGCGCGAAGGCATGGCGGTCTCGCGCCACTACGGCTACGTGATGCCACTGACACCGGACCAGCGCATCGACATCGCACGGCAACTCGGTGCGGCAAAGATCTCGATGCTGCAGGACCTGGAGCAGCGACGGCCGCTGGAGCTCGCCGCGATCGTCGGAGCGGTAATTGAGCTGGCCGGGATGGCCGACATTCCGGTGCCGACGATCCGGCACGTGCATGCGCTGACGCTGGCGCGCGCGCGGGCGCTCGGCATCGCGTAGCGCCTCGAGCTGAGTCTGCGCCTAGCGCTTGCTGGCGCGGACCAGTTCGAGCGCGGCGTCGAACAGCACCGAGGCCGGACTCGCCAGTTCCTCGACGACACCCAGGTGATGCGCCCCGGCGAGATTCATCGAGCGCCGGACTACGCCCTTCCATGTGCGCGCAAGCAGCGCCGTCTGCCGATGGAACTCGCTCGATTCGAGCGCGCCGACTGCTGTGATGAGCGGCGCCGCCGTCGCCGGCGGCATCAGTGCCGGCGAAAGCCTGCGCGCACGCGCGCGGTCGAGCCTCAGGTCCACATTGATGAACGGCGCCTCCACCAGCGGCGCCACGTCGTAGATGCCGCTGATCGCCAGCCCGGCCTTGACCAGGGTCGGCGGCAGGTCCGAAGCGTAGGCCGGCCACTGCGCCGCCATCATCATCGCGGTCAGGTGCGCACCCGCCGAGTGACCGGTGACCACGATCCGCTCCGGATCGAAGCCGAGTCGATCGCCGTTGCGATACAGCCAGGCCAGCGCCTTGAGCTGCTGGCGCACCATGTCCTCGATCGGCGTCGCAGGAGCCAGCCCGTAGTTGAGCAGAGCCACGGAGATGCCGTGCTGGACATAGGGTGGCGCGAGCCACGAGAAATCCGACTTGTCGAGCGAGCGCCAGTAGCCGCCATGGATGTAGACCAGCAGGGGCGCCGCGTCCTGCCGTGTGGGAAAGAGGTCCAGCCGCTCGGGCGGCGTGTCGCCGTACGGCAGGTCGATCAGACAGGCGCGCAGCCGCCGCGTAATCGCGCCGCGTTCGGCCCAGCCGGCAAAGATCTGCGGATGCTCGGGGATGGCCGCCCGCGCGTTGTACTCGCGTTCGTAGAACGCGGCGTCATTCTTCATCGCCCCTCCCTGGGTGCGAAGAGTGTAGCCCTCGGGTCGCCCCGATCCATTGAAGCGTGTGTCGGCCCGCTCTATAATTAGTGTCCCGCTATGGATGACCTGCCCCGGCAGGGCTCACGAAGCGGCCGCGTTCGAAAATTGGCGCGGAAGTATGTCTTTCGGGGAAGTAGCTCAGCTGGGAGAGCGCTGCGTTCGCAATGCAGAGGTCGGGAGTTCGATCCTCCTCTTCTCCACCAAATCTCCTGGGCCGCACTAGCGGCCCTTTTCGTTCAGCGACTTGGAAACAGGACGGCCTCTCGGCCAGCGCCGACCGCAATTGCACCGCGGGGCCGCCTCCGGCCTGCAGTCGCAAGTTCACAGGGCGGCCAGTGAACGCCGATGCGGCGCGACGCCGACTAAACACAGGTGGTCGCGCTTTTGCGGATTTTGTTCGTTGGACTCGAGTCGGAGTCGGGAATCTCGCGTCGAGTTGTCCCGATCGATGCGCGGGATCTTGGCCTCCAACGAGCTGACGCCGGAGCTCTCCAACAGCGACCCTTCGCCGCGGTGCTCGGCTGCGCTGACGCGCGGGTTCCGATCGAAGGGATATTCAACGAGGCGCCGAACGACCTAGTCGTCGTGCGCGTCGCCGGCAGCACCCTGGGCGACGACGTTCGAGGCAGCCTGAATTACGCGATCGAACATCTCGGCGAGAGTCCCAAGTGGGCGTGCGACTTCGAGGGAGGCAGACGTCGCTACCGGCAACTCAGGAACAGCACAACCAGTCAAGACGAGCGCCGCCAAAGCACAAGTTGCCTCAAGACGGCCGTAGACGTTCCGACAGGAGCATGCGACAAAGGAAGATGTGCAGGACGAATGCTGCCGGATGTTGATCTGGGTTGACGGCCGAGCGACCTCGCGTTCCAGCGCGAAGGCCCCGAAAGTCGACCGAGTATGTCAAGACAAAGAGGCCTTCACAAGGCCGACAAACGCATCTGCCAGTCCGCCGACGTGACTCGCCTGCCGTGACCGGAGCGAGCGTTGATCTTTGACACTACGCGAACGCGGATGCCGCCTATAAGTAATAAAGAGTGTTCACTGTGTCCTATGGGGGGACCGAATGGCAACTGCGAAGAAGCGCACGATGTTGGTGGGTGTCGATGTCAAGGAACTGAGCCAGAAGCTCGGAGCAACCGTCAAAGAGGGCGTCGTTTCGGCGGTGCGTGGCAAGTATTTCATCAAGGTAGGGGCACTCAAGAAGGAAGTCGTGGTGGGCGATACGACCCCCGCGGTGGAGGTCAAGGGGCTGGTCGGGCCGGTGGCGGTTGTCGTGTCCGGCCGCACCATCGTCGCAATCGGCCGGCCACCACGGAAGCCCTGGATTGTTTGCTACATCCCTGTGCCGGATCTGGTCAAGAGCATCCGTCCCGAGGTCCGCGCGGCGGTGCTGCAACAGTTCGTGAAGCAGGGCGTCATCTCTGCGCAACTCCAGTCTGAACTGCAGTTGCAGCGTTGATGCTGCCGTATCGAACGGTCGTTTTGGAACTGACCGAGCAGTGCCCGCACCAGTGCAGGCACTGCTACAACTACTGGCGGAATGACCGGGCCAAGACGGTCACCCCGGAGACGCTGAGCCGCCGCGAAATCCGCGCGCTGGTCCAGCGCATCAAACAAGCCACAGCACTGGAGCAGGTCGCTCTGTCAGGCGGGGAGCCGCTGCTGAGATCCGATCTGCCCGGCATCCTGCAGGACCTGCTCGCCGAAGGGGTGACCCCGGTCGTCATCACCAGCGGCGCGCTGCTGACTCCGACCCGCGTCAAGCGCCTGCCGCCTGAGACTGTGCTGGAAGTGACCCTGTTCGGTGCGGATGCGGAGCTGCACGACCAGATTGTCGGGCGCAAAGGAACCCTGAAACGGGTCATCGAGGGTGTCGCGCGCGCGCGATCGCACGGCTGCGGCCTTGTCGTCAGCGTCGTTGTCAGCGCACTCAACGTGCATGAGGTCGGGCGTGCACTCGAACTGGGCATTGCGCTCGGCGCGGAAGGGTTCCTGCTGAATCGCATGAACCTGACACCGCAGACGATGCGTGCCGGCGGGCTTGTCATGAGCCAGGATCAGCTGGAACAGATGCTGGCAAGCGCGGAGGCGGCGGCCCAGCAATACGACGCGGCGATTTCCGTCTCAGTGCCGATTCCGGCGTGCCTGGTGAATCCAGCCCGGTTTCCGCACCTGCATTTCGGCTGGTGTCCGCGCGGAGGCAAGGATGCCTATTACACGGTCAGCCACGACGGCAAGCTGCGGCCGTGCAACCATTCATCGCGCGTCCTCGGCGATCTGCGCCTGCAGCCGTTCGCGGAACTTACGGAAGGCGCAACGGCACGTGCCTTCTGGGCACCTCATCCCGCAGAGTGTGTCGATTGCGAGCATCCCATGCGCGATCTGTGTCGGGGGGGTTGCCCGGCGGCGAGTGATGAGTGCTACGGGACGCGGGTTCGGTGGGATCCGGTGATCGAACTCGCATGCAGCGCGCAGGCGCGGGCCGTCGGGGTGGTGCCGCAAGAGTGCTTGCGCACCGGCACAGCACCGCGGCCAGCCTTGAATCTGAGTCGCGGCTGACGCGGAGTCGTCAGCCCGGCACGGCATCGCTCTCGGGCAGAATTTCGATCTCGAAGCGTCCCTGCTGCGGTATTTCGTCCGGCAGCCGGCCGTCCGCCAGCGCGCGCAACATCGGCATCGGCTCGAACGGGAACTCCACGACCCGGGACCGGCCGTCGATCAGCGTCTGCGCCAGCGCCAGCTCATAACGCAGCAGCGTTGCCAGATGCGGCACGCGCCAGCCGCGCTGCTCCACTTGGCTGGCAAACGCCTGAGCTTCCAGGCTTGCATAAAGCGCAGGCGGGTGGTGCTCGAAGGTGTCCTGCAGCATCCGGCGGAACACCGCCGGACCGACGCTGCACAGGAGCAGACGCGAACTGAGGCGCAATACCTGCACAACCATCGACGCACGGAACGAAAACACCAGGTCGCGCACCAAGGGCACGCCGGCCTCGTCCTCTAGCGTCACCTGAATTGCGACTGTCTCCGGATCGTCGGCTGCCAGCGGCTGCCCCGTGACCAGAGCAGTCAGCGCCGCTTCCCATGGACCGCCCCTGTCGGAGAGCGCCGGGTCGCTCTCGACATCTCGCAGCGTGAGCACCGGGGCCGGCGCTGTGGGCGTCGGTCGCGCGCCGGCGGGGGAGCCGGCGTCGAGCCACGCTCGAATGCGCTGCAACTCCTCAACGATGGCGGCCGTACCGACCTCGGGCAGGAAGGTCGGGAAGATCTCGAAGTTAACGACGCGCAGTGCAGGCAGTCGATGGGGCAGACCGTCGACGAGGCGCCACAGGTCGCCGGGCACCGCGCCACAGTGTGCGTCGAGCCAGAAGCCGTCGCGCAGCATCCCGCCGGCCAGGTGGATCTCCCAGACCCGGTGCAGCGGCAGGACGTTGAGGAATTCGGTCAGCGCCTGACGGCCGTTGGTGGCATTGGCATACGCGTTGTGCAGGTCCAGGAGCAGGCCGCAGTCCGCAGCTTCGGCGACCTCCGCGACAAACTCGCCGTCCGGCATCTCGTCGCTGCGCGGACGCAGGTAGCTCGTGCCGTTTTCGATGGCCACGGGCACGCCGAGTGCGTCCTGCAAACGGCGAATGTTGTCGGCGATGGCCTTTACCTGCGCAGAAGTCTGCCGCGGGGGCATGAAGAATCCGGTGCAGACGCCGTGCGCGGCGTTGAAGCTCAGGTGCTCGCTCGCCCAGGGCACGCCGAGCGCGCGAACCGCTTCACGCAGCAGCGCAAGGTGTTGTGCGGTCGGGCGTGTGTCGCCACCGACCGGCGCGGCGACGCTGTGTACGAGCTTTCTTGCCGGCAAGCGAACCAGATGGTCGAGCACTGCTCGCGGGGCCCGGGGCGGCGCCCCCGGGCCCGCGACGAGCCACGTGGTCTGTGGCTCGAATTCCACCCAGTCGACCAGCCCGGCCTGATTCAGCAGCGGGTCGAGGGCGCTGGTCCAGGTGACACCAACGCCCGGAACCGGTCGATCGACTGCGGCTGTCACCCGAAGCGTCCGGTGCCCTTCATGCCCAGCTTTGCGTCGAACGCGAAGCCGTCCAGTTCGCGCTGGAAGAAGATGTCGAATCCCGAGCAGCAGGCTGCACAGCCGAGCCGGCCAACCACCTTCTCGATGGCCGAACTGAGGTTTTCGATGTTGTCGAACACCGCGCCGGGCGCCGTCACGCGTAGCGGTATCGGGTCCTGAGGCAGCGCAACCGTGGCGATGGGTGGCAACGGTTGCGGATTCAGGGCCACGGCGTTGTGGTCCAGCCGCACGGCAAAGTCGCGTTCGAGATTGAGGTGCAGCGAGTTGCACCCGGTGGCGCAGGCGGAATGCCCGAGGCGCTCGGCGAGATCCTTCAGACCTTTCTTCAACAGGTTGAGGTCATTGGCCACGCCCGCGGCCAACGTCAGGCGCATCGCTGTTCCACGCAGCTTCAGTTGCGAAGCGTCGATTCTTCCCTTCGGCATAAGTGGGTTCCTTTCCGGTGGTCGCGCGCGGTGCGGCGGGCTGACACCCGCCCGGCACTGCGGCGCGACCATCCTAGGCCCCGACCGCGAACACTGGCTACATGAATATTCGGCACCGGACCGCTCCGCATCCCTTGAATCGGCGGTAGCCCCGACGGCGCGCCTCCTCGTCTTTCAGCGAGCGCACCGGTCGATTCAGCAGAGACGTGAGCGTCCCCCGCGCCCGTGCTTGCCCAACCTCCGTGCCGCGCCCAGAATCGTTGTCCCTGGCGCCGCAATACGACGAAGAAGACTCCGGCGGTGGCGCTCCGAGCAGAGGAGAATCGATGGCTACGAAGCGGCGCCCGGCACGCAAGTCTCCCGCAACAAGATCTGTCGCACGTCGCGCAGGCAAAGCCACAGCGAGCTCGAAGTCTCCGACGCGGGCCAAGGCCGCTATGAAGCGCGCAGGCAGGTCGGCCGCGCGCTATCCATCGCGCTTTGATCTCGCGAAGATCGCGCCCGCGATCCGCAAGTCGCCGCTGCGGCTGCGCGACTGGCTCAACCTGCACATTCCTGGCTTGTGGGTCCACGCATCGACGCGCTCGAACCCGCCGGCGGGCAGCGGGGAACGATCCTGACGATTCGCGGCACACGTTTCGCTGCGGCGCGCGGAGACAACGAAGTCAGCATCAACGGCCTCGCCGTGGTCGTCGCCCCGGCACTGCCGGGCCAGCGCGTATTGGTCGACGTCGAACTGCCGGACGGGAAGACGCATCGCTCGGTCGAGGCGCAGACCGATGCGACCGGCCGGGTCGCGCCGACACTGAGGCTGCTCGATGACAAGAAGAAGCTGCAGACGGGCCCGTATCGCGTACAGGCCTTCTTTCACAACGCGCCCGACCTGGACGACGCGGAGTCGAACGTGGTGACGGTCGTGCGCTGGGCGCCCCGGGTGGTGTGCCTGACCGCCGTGTCGGGCACGTCAGCCGCGCGCCAGAGCGCGCTCGAGGAAGTCGAGCCGGTCCTGACCCCAGAAGATCTCGTCGTCGTAGATGTAGGTCGGCGAGCCGAACACGCCGCGCGCGATCGCTTCCTGCGACTGCATGACATACACCGCGGCGATCTCGGCCGAAGCAGCGTGCGCCAGCAGCGCGTCGGCATCGAGTCCGCGAGCGCGGGCGATTTCTTTGAGCGTGTCACGCGATGAGATGTCGCGGTCCTCGGCCCAGATGGCACGAAGGCAGTCGCCGGCGATGTCGAGTGCTTGCTCGGTGCCGTGGCGCTCGAGCACCGCAAGGATCAGCGTGGCCGCGGCCTCCGCTGGTACAGGAAAGAACCTCGGCTCGAGCGTCAGCTGGACGCCGAGGAATTCGCGCCAGCGCTTCAGTTCCATCATGCGATAGGCGCGCCGCTGAGGCGGGCGGTCCTTCAGCGCCAGTCCGCCCGAGGCCGGGAACACCTTGCCGAGGTCCATCACACGCAGGCTGATCTGCGCGCCGTGATTGCGGCAGATCGTGCGGAAGCGCTCGTGTCCCATGTAGGTGAACGGCGACACCGGGGTCATGTAGTAGTCGACTGTGGCGGCCATCTGCAGTTGTCCTCGCCGGTTCAGAAGGGTTTGCCGACCGCGAGCGCGACGATCGCAAACAGCATCGGTACCGGCACTTCACCGAACCACCGGAACCACGCGCGCGAGCGCGTGTTGGCCCCGTTTGCAAGGCGGTGGCAGATCACCGCACACCATGCGTGATAGGCCACCAGCCCGAGCACCAGCGCGAGTTTGACACTCATCCAGCCGCCCGTCCTGCCCGCGCCGTAATCTCCCCAGAGCGCCATGCCTAATCCCAAGGCGAGGAAGCCGATTCCGGACATGAAGCGGAGCAGCCTGCGGGCCATCGCAAGCAAGCGCTCGCGTGTCGCCGCGTCCTGTGTATCCGCGAGGTTGACGTAGATGCGCGGCAGGTAGAAGAGTCCGGCGAACCAGCTGATTACGAACACCAGATGCAGGGTCTTGAGCCAGGCGTAGCCGCTCATGATGGCTGCGAGCTGGCGCCGCGCACCTCGCCGTGGCCAAAGACCACGAACTTCTGCGAGGTCAGCCCCTCAAGCCCGACCGGTCCACGCGCGTGCAGCTTGTCGTTACTGATGCCGATCTCGGCGCCGAGGCCGTACTCGAAGCCGTCAGCAAAGCGCGTCGAGGCGTTGACCATCACGGACGCCGAGTCGACTTCGCGCAGGAAGCGCATCGCGGCCGCGTGATCGGCGGTGACGATCGCGTCAGTGTGCTTGCTGCTGTAGGTGTTGATGTGGTCGATCGCCGCGTCGAGACCGGCGACCACGCGCACGGCGAGGATCGGCGCGAGGTATTCGGCGCGCCAGTCCTCTTCGGTTGCGGCGATGCACCGGATTCCGGCCGCGCGCAGCAGCGTGATGCAGCGCGGATCGCCGCGGAGCTCGACGCCCTTGTCGGCATAGATGCGGCCGAGCCGCGGCAGCACGCGCGCGGCAATGCCTTCCGCAACGAGCAGCGTCTCCATCGTGTTGCAGGTGCCATAGCGCTGCGTCTTCGCGTTGTCGGCGATCCGCACCGCCATGTCCGGATCGGCCGCCGCGTCGACGTACACGTGGCAGACGCCGTCGAGGTGCTTGATCATCGGTACGCGGCTCTCGCGCATCAACCGCTCGATCAGGCCTTTGCCGCCGCGCGGCACGACGATATCGACGTACTCGGGCATCGTCACCAGCAGGCCCACGGCATCGCGGTCGGTCGTGTCAATGAGCTGCACCGCCGCGCGCGGCAACCCGGCTGCTTCCAGCGCGTCGCCTGTCAGTCGCGCCAGCAGGCGGTTGCATTCAATCGCCTCGCTGCCACCGCGCAGGATGGCCGCATTGGCGCTCTTGATGCACAGCGCCGCCGCGTCGACGGTCACATTGGGCCGGCTCTCGTAGATGATGGCGATCACACCCAGCGGCACGCGCATCCGACCGACCTGGATGCCGCTCGGCTGGGGCCGCACGTCCGTGATGGCGCCGATCGGATCCGGCAACTGCGCGACCTGCTCGGCGCCGGCGGCCATCTGCTCGATCGCGCTTACTGTCAGCGTCAGCCGGTCGACCAGCGCCGGAGCAAGGCCTTCGGCCAGTGCGAGCTCGACGTCTTTCCGGTTCGCCGCAATCAGCTCGGTGCGTGACTCGCGCACGCGGCGCGCGAGCTGGTGCAGCGCCTGATTGCGCTGCGCAGTCGACGACCTTGCCATCATCGCGGCCATCGTCCGTGCGCTGCGGCCGACTTCTGCCATGTAGGCGCGCAGATCGCCGCCTGCGTCCGCGGCGACGGTCGCAGCGGTCCTCACCGTGCGATGGTCATTGGGGGCGTTCACGATCCGATCCGGCGTGTGGTCGCTCTACGTCGCCACCTCAAGGGCGGCTTCAGTCAATTCTAGCCAAGCGTCGCTGTCGGAGCCCGGCGCGCGCAGGCCCTTCGCGAGCCGATCGATGTCGGCGACGCGCGTCAACGTACGTTCCAGCCGCTCGAGATCCACCCGTCCAAGCGCGCGTTCGAACAGCTTCTGGCGCACGCCCCAGACCGCACCTTCCCGCGCAGCGACGGCAAACGGGCGGCCAGCGTCCACCTGGGACTTGACCCGCGCCAGCGCGCGCAGTTCCTCGCTGATCGCCCAGACGACGAGCGGCAGCGCCTCGCCTTCATCGCGCAGTCCGGCCATCGTCTTCGCGACCCGCGCCGTGTCTCCGACGACCATCGCCGCCTGCAGCTGCGACAGGTCGTAGCGCGCGACGTTGAGCACCGCGTCGCGCACCTGCTCCAGCGACAGTTCGCCCGCCGGATACAGCAGCGCGAGTTTCGAAATTTCCTGGTGCGCGGCCAGCAGGTTGCCCTCGACGCGATGGGCCACGAATTCGAGCGCCTCTGCCGGTGCGTGCTGTTGCTGCCGCGCAAGTCGCTGCCCGATCCATTGTGGCAGCCGCGCGCGCTCGATGCTGTCGATGTCGATCCACGCCCCGGTCCGCGCCAGCGCGCCGGCCCAGCGCGACTCGCGCGTCCTGCGGTCGAGCCGCGGCAGCGCGATCAACGCCATCGTGTCTTCCGGTGGCGCTTCGGCCAGGGCCTCGAGTGCCGCAGCGCCGGCCACGCCGGGCTTGCCGGTCGGCAGCCGGACCTCGACGATGCGCCGCTCGGAGAACAGCGACATCCCCTGAGTCGCCTGCGCAAGTCTCGACCAGTCGAAGCGGGCATCGGCGTTGAGTACCTCGCGCTCGGCATATCCGAGCGCGCGTGCGGCCTGACGCAGGGCGTCCTGCGCTTCGAGCGCCAGCAGCGCTTCGTCGCTGCTGACCGTGACGAGGCGCGGCATGCGTTGCTCGCGCTTTGCGCGGCTCAGTAGTTCGCCGAGCGCCTGCATCAACCCGTCTCGATCTTCATGCCGGCCAGGCGGCTCACCATCTGCCGCACCAGGTCACTCTGCATGTCGCGGTAGAGCAGCCCTTCCTCGGATTCCTTCGCCAGCAGGTCCGATTCGTTGAACGTGATGTCGCGGCGGGTCATCAGGTCGGTCGGCTCGATCAGCTCGCCGGCGTTGTGGTCGAGCACCCGGAAGCGGATGCGCAGGCGTATCTGGTACTCCGTCGCGCGCCCCTGCGAGTTGATCGCGAGGACCTCGCGTTCGCGGGTTTCCCCGAGCAGCTCGAAGATCGCCTGCGCCTGCTGCCGGTCGGCCACCACCTTCGCGTTGGTCGATGATCGCAGCAGCCGCGTCATTTCAGCGCCGATCGGCGAGTTCACCGGCAGTGCGAGGTAGATCGAACTCACCGGCAGCGTCTGTGTCCCCCGCAGATGGAAACCGCAGCCGGCCAGCGGCACGGCACCGATCGCGACGATGAATTGCCGCCGCCTCATCAGACGACGACGTTGACGAGCTTGCCTGGCACGACGATCACGCGCTTGACGGCCTGGCCTGCGACGAACTTCTGCACATTGCTGTCTGCGACCGCCGCGCGCTCGATCGTCAGCTTATCCGCCGCCGCAGGAACGCGGATCGATGCCCGCAGCTTGCCGTTGACCTGTACGACCAGCTCGATCTCGTCCTGCTCGAGCGCTGCGGCGTCCGGCTGCGGCCACGGCGCGTCGATGATCTCGGCGCCGAACTCGGCCGCGTAGCCGAGGTTGTTCCACAGCGCGTGTGTGATATGCGGCGCGATCGGATACAGCGTGCGCAGCAGGATGCCGATGCTTTCCTGCAGCAGTGCAGTCTCGACGGGCGAAGTGCCGGGCCGCGCGTCTTCGAGCGCGTTAAGCATCTTCATCGCCGCCGACACCACCGTGTTGTACTGCAGGCGTGCGTAGTCAAAGTCCGCCTGCTTCAGGTTCAGGTGGATCTCGCGCCGGGCGGACCTTGCCTCGGATGCGAGCGTCGCAGCATCGAGCCTCAAGCGCTTCGTGAATGCGTCGCGCCGCTCACTGCAGAAGTTCCACAGCCGGCGCAGGAAGCGATAGGTGCCCTCAGCGCCTGAATTGCTCCACGCTGCGCTCTGGTCCGGCGGCCCGGCGAACATCACGAACGCGCGCGCAGTGTCGGCGCCGAACTTCGCGATGATGTCGCGCGGCTCGACCACGTTGTTCTTGCTCTTCGACATCTTCTCTACGCCGCCGAAGATCACGGGCTGGCCGTCTTCGCGTGCCGTCACGGTGCGCGGACGCCCCTTGTCGTCGTATTCGATGTCGATTTCGGCGGGGTAGAACCAGCGTTTCTTGCCTGATGCATCCTCGCGGTAATAGCAGTCGTGCGTCAGCATGCCCTGGGTGAACAGGCGTTTGAACGGTTCGCCGAAGTGCACCAGCCCCATGTCGCGCATCACCTTCGTCCAGAAGCGCGCGTACAGCAGGTGCAGCACTGCGTGCTCGATGCCGCCGATGTACTGGTCCATCGGCATCCAGTAGTCGTTGCGGCCGTCGACCATCGTCGGGGCGTCGGGCGAGCAGTACCGCATGTAGTACCAGGCCGAGTCGACGAACGTGTCCATCGTGTCGCTCTCGCGCCGCGCCGGCTTGCCGCAATTTGGACAGGTGCACTTCAGGAACGGTTCATATTTTGCGAGCGGGCTGCCGCTGCCATCCGGGACGAGGTTTTCGGGCAGCACGACCGGCAGGTCCTTCTCGGGGACCGGCACTGTCCCGCACGCTTCACAGTGGATGATCGGGATCGGCGTGCCCCAGTAGCGCTGGCGCGAAATGCCCCAGTCGCGCAACCGGTACTGCACCTGCTTGTCGCCGAGGTCCTTCGCCTTCAGGTCGGCCGCGATCGCGTCGGTCGCCGCCTCGTGGCCGAGTCCGTCGTACTGGCCTGAGTTGACGCAGACGCCGTGCGTCTTGTCGGCGTACCACTCCTGCCAGCCGGCGAGCGAGAAGGCTTCGCCCGGGACCGCAATGACCTGCCTGATCGGAATGCCGTACCTCCTCGCGAACGCGAAGTCGCGCTCGTCGTGGGCCGGAACGCCCATGACCGCGCCTTCGCCGTAACCCATCAGCACGTAGTTGCCGACCCACACCGGCACTTCAGCGCCGGTCAGCGGATGCTTGACCGAGAAGCCGGTCGCGACGCCTTTCTTCTCCATCGTCGCGAGATCGGCCTCGGCGAAGCTGCCGCGCCTGCATTCCTCGATGAATGCCGCGACGTCCGGCCGTCCCTGGGCCAGGCGCGCGGCGAGCGGATGCTCGGCGGCGATCGCCATGAAGGTCACGCCCATGATCGTGTCGGCGCGCGTGGTGAAAACGCGCAGCAGCTTGCGCTTGCCGTCGATCTCGTATGGGAAGCCGAAGTTGACGCCGACGCTCTTGCCGATCCAGTTCTCCTGCATCGCCTTGACCTGCGGCGGCCACTCGAGGTCGGCCAGGTCCGCGAGCAGCTCTTCTGCGTACCGCGTGATGCCGAGGTAGTACCCGGGGATCTCGCGCTTCTCGACGATGGCATTCGAGCGCCAGCCGCGGCCGTCGACGACCTGCTCGTTGGCGAGCACGGTCTGGTCGACCGGATCCCAGTTGACGATCTGCGTCTTGCGGTAGGCGATGCCCTTTTCGAGCATCTTGAGGAACATCCACTGGTTCCAGCGGTAATACTCGGCCTTGCAGGTCGCAAGTTCGCGCGACCAGTCGAAGGCGAGCCCGAGCGGCTGCATCTGTGCCTTCATCTCGGCGATATTGGAATACGTCCACTCGGCCGGCGCGACCTTCTTCTCGATCGCGGCGTTCTCGGCGGGCAGTCCGAACGCGTCCCAGCCCATCGGCGTCATCACGTTGAACCCGCGCATCCGCAGGATGCGGTACATCACATCGTTCAGCGTGTAGTTGCGCACGTGCCCCATGTGCAGCTTGCCGCTGGGGTAGGGCAGCATCGAGCAGAGGTAGAACTTGGGCTTGGGCTGGCCGCGCGCGTCCAGTCCGTGCTCGACCGCGCGATACGCCTGCGTCCGCTCCCAGTGGGCCTGCGCGGCACTTTCCACGGCCTGCGGGTCGTACTTCGCTTCCATCGCGGTCGTAAGTGTTTGATTCAAAAACACGATTATAGGGGCCGCTAAAATCCCAGCCGATGATGAATCTGCTGCAGAACCTCAACGAGCAGCAGCTCGCTGCCGTCACCCTCCCCAACCAGTCCGCCCTGATCCTCGCCGGCGCCGGCAGCGGCAAGACGCGCGTGCTTACGACGCGGATCGCATGGCTGATCCAGACCGGTCAGGTATCCCCGCAGGGCGTGCTCGCGGTGACCTTCACGAACAAGGCCGCGAAGGAGATGCTGACGCGCATCGGCGCAATGCTGCCGATCAACGTGCGCGGCATGTGGATCGGCACGTTTCATGGACTGTGCAACCGCATGCTGCGCGCGCATCACCGCGACGCCGGCCTGCCGTCCACGTTCCAGATCCTCGACACCGCGGACCAGCTCAGCGCGATCAAGCGGCTGCTGAAGGCCAACAACATCGACGACGAGCGCTACCCGCCGCGCAACCTGCAGCTGTTCATCAACAGCTCGAAGGAGGCCGGGCTGCGCGCGAAGGACGTTGAGGTCAACGACGACTACAACCGCAGGTTCGTCGAGCTCTATGCGCTCTACGACGCGCAGTGCAACCGCGAGGGCGTTGCCGACTTTGCCGAACTGCTGCTGCGCTGCTACGAACTGCTCGACCGCAACGAACTGCTGCGGCTGCACTATCAGGAGCGGTTCCGCCACATCCTGGTCGACGAGTTCCAGGACACCAACAAGCTGCAGTACGCATGGCTGAAGCAGCTGGCCGGTTCGAGGAACGCGATCTTTGCAGTCGGCGACGACGACCAGTCGATCTATGCATTCCGCGGCGCCAACGTCGGCAACATGGCGGACTTCGAACGCGAGTTCCGGGTGCAGAACCTGATCAAGCTCGAGCAGAACTACCGGTCGGTCGGGCACATCCTGGATGCCGCCAACGCGTTGATCGCGCACAACGCCAAACGGCTCGGCAAGAACCTCTGGACCGACGCCGGCGAAGGCGAGCCGGTGCGCATCTTCGAGGCGCAGACCGACGGCTACGAAGCCGCGTGGCTGGTCGACGAGGTGCGGGGGCTGATCGCCGAAGGTCACACCCGCTCGGAAGTCGCGGTCCTGTACCGCTCTAACGCGCAGTCACGCGTCATCGAGCATGGGCTCTTCAACGCCGGCATCCCGTATCGCGTTTATGGCGGCCTGCGCTTCTTCGAGCGGGCCGAAATCAAGCACGCGCTCGCATACCTGAGGCTGATCGAGAACCCCTCGGATGACACCGCGTTCCTGCGTGTCGTCAACTTTCCGCCGCGCGGCATCGGCGCGCGCACCCTCGAGCAGCTCGCCGACGCGGCGCGAACCAGCAATTCGAGCCTATACGCGGCCGTCGGCGGCATGGCGGGTGCGGCGGGCACGAAGCTCGCTGCGTTCGTCAAGCTGATCGACAGCCTGCGCTTCGAAACCGCGCAGCTGCCGCTGGCAGAGATCGTCGATGCGGTGATCCAACGCAGCGGGCTTACCACGCACTACCAGGCGGAGAAGGAAGGCCAGGAGCGGATCGAGAACCTGAACGAGCTCGTCAATGCGGCCGCGGCTTTCGTGGCCGAGGAGGGCTATGGCCGGCACGTGCCGGCCACGCAGGCGAGCGCGGAGGAAAGCGCGACGCAGATCCCGTCGCCGCTCGCCGCATTCCTCTCGCACGCGTCACTCGAAGCCGGCGAGAACCAGGCCGAGGCCGGACAAGACGCGCTGCAGCTGATGACTGTCCACGCCGCAAAGGGCCTGGAATTCCACGCCGTTTTCATCACCGGCCTGGAAGAAGGGCTGTTTCCGCACGAGAACAGCCTGACCGAGATGGATGGGCTCGAGGAAGAGCGGAGGCTGATGTACGTCGCGATCACGCGTGCGCGCCGACGGCTCTATCTCAGCTTCGCACAAAGCCGGTTGCTGCACGGCCAGACCCGCTACGGCACCAAGTCGCGCTTCGTCGACGAACTGCCGGAGCCCACGGTCAAGTGGCTTACGCCGCGCGCCACGATTGGCGGCGGCGGGCGATTCGGCCAGTGGCACGACACCGGCGTGCGGCCGACTGCGGCCAGCGCGCCGCCGATGCGTTTGACCCCGTCGCACGGCATGCGGATCGGCCAGGCCGTGCGGCATGCACGCTTTGGCGAGGGCGTCGTCATCAACCTCGAGGGCAGCGGCGATGATGCGCGTGCGCAGGTGAACTTCGGGCCGCTGGGCGTCAAGTGGCTGGCTCTCGCGGTCGCGAAGCTGACTCCGGCATGAGCACACCGCCGCGGACGGGTACGGCCCAAGGGAAAGATGCCGCTCGCTAAGGCAGAGCGGCGGTCTTGTCACCCCGCCATTGTTGACGCCATAGCCCGGTCTGAAGCCGCCCTGCCAACCCGAGCTGACGAGCCGCAGCCTCAGCCCACGCCGCTCACTTGCGGAACTTGAGCTCTTGCAGCAGGGAGTTGCTGCCGAGCTCCCGGATCTCGAGGCGGTTGCCCATCTCCTTCTGCATTTGGGCTTGGGTCTTCTTCTTCCAGGCCATGTATTCGTCGTCTCGTTTGTCGGCCTCGGGCCCGCTCGGCAGGCGCTCGGAGATGATGACCAGGTAGATATCCGGCTCGCCCTTGCGTGGGTAAGCATTGCTCATGATCATGTAGCTCTTGATCCAGCCCTTGGACTTGGCGAACTCCTGGTCGGCCCTCCACTCGGTTGCCAGGAAATTCATGTAGGCAAGCGCTCC
>Ga0335084_10000113_pt1 | contig 55896 bp, 54 predicted proteins | sample Lox_Sample_44_FD_206721 | JGI IMG/M metagenome (GOLD analysis project Ga0335084, IMG submission 206721) | Soil microbial communities from Loxahatchee National Wildlife Refuge, Florida, United States - Lox_Sample_4.4 | ecosystem: Environmental > Terrestrial > Soil > Wetlands | place: USA...
GGGCCCCCAATCTGTTCCGCTTCCCGGGTTGCTATCCAGCCTGGCCTGGACGACGCCGGAGGAGACGGCCTATGTCGCGGAGGGAACGGTCAACGCGGTGGGAAGCGCCTTCGATTGGCTTATAAAGGCGGGATGGCTCAAATCGGTCGCTGAGATCGACCGGGTTGTGAAATCGTCCGGCGAACGGGTTTATCTCGTCCCGGCCCTTGCGGGCTTGGGCGCTCCCCACTGGGTGAGTCAGGCCCGGATGGGCATACTCGGGCTCGGACCGACCACGACCAAGGCCGACGTGGTCCGGGCCGCGATCGAGGGCGTCGCCTTTTTGATCAAGGACAGTGTCGAGGCCCTTCAACGAAACGGGCCCATCCGGATCAGGACGCTGACGGCCGGGGGCGGGGGCTCGCAAATCGCCTCCCTGGTTCAGACACAGGCTGATTGGCTCGGCATCCCGATCCGCCGCTCGGTCATTACCGAGGCCACGGCCCTCGGCGCGGCGCTCCTGGCCGGCGTCGGCGGCGGCTGGTGGAAAGCGCCCTCGTCGGTTCCGATAAATCGGGCCGGCGAAATCTTCCGGCCCCGGATTTCGGAAGCGGAACGGGAAAATATCTACGGCGGGTGGAAAAAGGCGATCGAGGCGGTAAAGATGTTCGGCGGGGAGGTGCTGTAGGGGCGACGCATGCGTCGCCCCTACGATGGTAAAACGTCATTCAAACCGGGCAGGGCAAGCCCCGCCCCTACTTTTTGTTAACGGGCTTTTCCTCTTTCTTCGGCTCTTCCTTCTTGATCAACTCCGACTTCCGCGGAATCTCGTCGAGAAAATCCTTGTTCACCAGTCCGATGCCGATCGGGGTGTTGCCCTGCGCGTACAGCATCCCTTTGAGCTCTTTTCCCAGCCGCAATTCGACCGGCGATTTCGGATTCTGATCCGTCAGGCGGATTTCATAGAGGGGCGGCTTCAGTCCGACCGTGGCCGGTTTTTTTACCGGGGCCTCGGTCGTCTGATACGCCTTGAGCTTTTCGACCTGATCCAGGAAACGTTTGACGAGGTCCTGCTTGAGCGGCCGGGTCTCCTCCTTCATGGCCCAGCCCGTCTCCTTCGAAATCAGCGCATATCGATCCTTCGGTGTGCGGACCTCGATGGCCTTCACCGATTCCGGCTTGAAGCTGACCATGCGCTTATCCTCGTAGTGAAACAGCTCCGGTTTGAGCTCATCCATATTGGCTTTGGCCACGCGGTAGATCGGTTTTCCCGGGTCGGTGACGACGTAGACGCTGTCTTTTTCAGACGCCGTGTAAAATCGCGCGGTCTGCGATTTTTTAGCGCCGTTATCCGTTTCCTGCATCGTGACCGTGACGAGGGGTTTTTTCAGGCCCTTCAGCGTCTTGTCATGGTCGGGGCCGGGATCGATGAAATAGGTGGCCCGGAGGTTTTGGAGCATCAGCGTCAGGGTGTTCAGTGCATCCTCGTCCGCGGGAGCTTCCTTCGGTTTCTTCAGCTGCCACTGTTTGTCCTGTTTGGTGATCAGAAAATGTTGTTTGGGAAATTCGAGGTCCACCTGATCCACCTTGTCGTGATCGATCGGGAGGATGATCTTCGTCCGAAAATCGAAGGCCGTCCGGGTCAGCGATCCCTTGATCCATTGCTGCGCCAGGACGACCCGCGGGTCGCCGTCCTTTTGAAGGTAAATGGTGCTCGGCATCGGCCCGTCATCGCCGATCAGGAGCCGCTCCGAGCGGTCGGGGAGGGTGAGCGTGATGTCCACGTTGGGATGCGCCAGTCCGAACTCGGCCATGTTCGGGGCCTGATCCTCCACCACCCGGGTAAAGCGGATGTCCCCCACCGTCGCGATCAGGCTCTGGACCTCCCGCTGGTCGGCCTCGGCTTCGAAGGGCTTCGTCAGCCGCCATTTCCCGTCCGCGGATTTTTTCAGTTCGATCGGACCGGACGGATAGCGCAGCTCGATCGTGTCGACGTCGCCGCTCGCGAAATTAAACAGCCGGTCCGCGTTCTGTTCGGCCTCCCCCGCTTTTTTCCGTTGGGGAATCTCGACGACGATCAGGTAGGCCGCGAGCAGCAGGAGCACGGCGGCCAGGATGTATGTCGTTGCAAATTTGTTGCGCACTATAAAAGCCGCCGACGTTTCCAGATGGCGATCCCGGTGATGAATACGGCGCCGGGCAGAAACAGGAGCGAAACGTACATCAGGACCGTTCCCTGGGACCGCGACATGAACAGCGGGGTGAAATGGGTTTCCTTCGCCCGGATGGAGATCAGGCCCTTTTCCTGGGCCAGCCAGGTCACGGTATTCAGGAACAGGTCGCCGTTTCCGGAAAAATTGAACGACCCGTTCGCGGCAAAGTCGGAGTCTCCGAACACGACCAGCGTCGGCCGCGCCTCCTCGGGCGCTTCGGGCTTCTTGGGGGCGTCATGGGCATGGGGTTCGGGCGACCCGGAAAGGGTCTTCCGGGTGACCACGACCGCCAGGGTCAAGGGCCCGCGGACGTCTTCCGCCGGATCGAAATTCAGCCGGGTCTCGGTCAGGCGGGTCTTGGACCAGCTGTTGTCGCTGGTCTGGGCCAGGGGTTTGTAATCGAAATCCGAAGACCGGCCCGGGTCGAAGTTGACCGACTGGGTCACCGGGAAAAAGGTCGCCAGGTTGAAGTTTTTCGTGATGTCATGAGGGGGGTAGTTCGTCACCACGGGCACCGTGAAATCCCCGCCCAGGAGCCGGGAGACGGGGTCGATAATCAGCCCCTTCCCCATTTTGATTCCCCACTGGGACAGGAAGTCGTCCAGGTTGGCCTGAACATCGGGGTCGAGGAGAAGCAGGACCTTGCCGTTGGCGGCCAGATAAGCGGACAGCGCGGCCTTTTCCTGCGGGAGAAACCCTTTCTGGGGCCCGGGAATGACCAGAACGGCCGTTTTGTCGGGAACCTTGCCTTCCTCCAGGAGCGAGAGCGCGCCGACATCGAAACCCTGTTTCTCGAGACCGTCCTTCACGCGGGAGTAGCCCGTTTTCTCCGTGTCCGAAAGGCGGTGCTCTCCGTGATTCTCCAGGAACAGGATTTTCCGACGCTCATCCTGACCGATGCGGATGATCGCGTTGGTCAATTCCTGCTCGTCGACCGTCTTGATCTGGGTTTCCTGTTTTCCGCTTTCGAGAACGAGGGTGTCGTACTGGGTGATTCCGTACTGTTTGGCCAGGGACGGCCTTTTGTCGGGATCGACGAGCGTGTAGGCGATTCGCGGGTTCCGGTAGTTGTAACTACTCAGCAGGTCCTTGGCCCGGCTCCGTCCTTGATCCGAGACGAAGGCCGTGATCTTCACGTCCCGGTGCAGGTCCTTTAAAACCTGCCGCGTCTGCGGCGCCAGGGAGAAGGCCGAGGTTTCCGAAAAATCGAAGCGCAGATGATGCCGGGACAGGATGAAGTTCAGGATGCCCAGGATGGCCATGAAGATCAGGACCATGAGGATGCTGTTGGCCCCGAGCTTGGTGGAGCGCCGCGTCGAGAAGGATTTCAGGGCCTCGAAATGAACGATGAAGAAAAAGACCAGCAGCCCGAGCGCCGCCAGCTCCGCGAGCGTAACGTAGAGTTTCCATTCGGGATTGACCTGATAGACGATGGCCGCGGCGATCGCCGTCAGAAAGCCCAGCCAGCCGGCGCCTTTGCTTAGTGAATTCAGCATGAGGGAATCTTTTTTCTCGGGATTGGCATTTTTATTTCCACCGCTGCGACTCCAGGACGCGGTGGGTGATGAACAGTCCCGCGACGATCAGCGTGGCCTGGTAGACCAGGTCCTTGGTGTCGATCATTCCCCGGATGAAATTCTCGGTGTGCTCGCCGATGGAAAGGTAGGTGAGGAACGACCCCCAGGACGTGTCCGAGACGGTCTGGGAGATCCAGCCGATCAGCCACAGGATGAGGACCGCGCCGAAGCCGATGAAACTGGCGATGATCTGATTCTCGGTCAAAGACGACGCCAGCAGGCCGACGGCGATGAAAACGCCGCCCAGGAGCCAGATGCCGAGGTAGCCCGTCAGGATCGGCGTCCACTGGATCGAACCGTAGTACCACATCAGCAAGGGCATATAAGCGGTCATGGCCAGCATCAGGGAGAAGACCACCATCGCGGCCAGGTATTTCCCCAGCACGATGGACAGCAGCGGCACCGGGGAGGTCATCAGCAATTCGATCGTCTTGATCTTTTTTTCCTCGGCGAGGAGGCGCATCGTGATCAGGGGCAGGGTGAGCATCAGGATCACCGCCATGTTGTGGAAGGTCGGGCGGAAAATCAGATCGTTCAGATTGATCTGCGGGAGCGCGCCCTGCACGCGCATGATCTGCATGCTCTGGCTGCTGGCGAATAGCACGATGCTGTAAAACAGGTAACCCGAAATCAGGATGAAGATCGCCGTCACAACGTAGGCCATCGGCGAGGTAAAAAGGACGCGGAGCTCTTTTCCCATGATGGCCAGCATGCTTCTCATGCCGCATCTCCCTTCAGGACGGCTTCCTTCGGTTCTTCCGGGTTCGATTCTTCCTGGGTCAGCTGGAGGAAGACGTCCTCGAGGGACAGCTTGACCGCGGTCAATTCCAGCAGGCCCCAGCCGCGGCGGACCGCCTGGGCGGCGAGCTCGGTCCGGATGTCGCGACCGAGCTCGCATTCCACCATGAACACCTGTCCGTCGGTCGACGGTTCCTGAAAGATCGAGACGACGCCCGGGACGGTTTTTAACGCCTCGGCGGTTTCGGGCGAGGGCGTCCGGAGCGTCAAACGGATCTTTTCCGACTGACGAAGCTGGGCGGACAGCGTGTCGGGCGTGTCGACGGCCACGATCCGGCCCTTGTGAATGATCACCACGCGTTGGCAGACGGCGGTGGCTTCGGGAAGAATGTGCGTGCTGAGGATGACCGTGTGTTGTCCGGCGAGTTCCTTGATGACCTCGCGCATCTCGATAATCTGTTTCGGATCGAGGCCCGTGGTCGGTTCGTCCAGGATCAGGACCTCGGGGTTGTGGATCAGGGCTTGGGCGAGCCCGACGCGTTGACGGTATCCCCGCGAAAGGTTGCCGATCAGGCGGTGACGCACATCGGTCAGCGCGCAGCGCTCCAACACCCGCGTCAGCGCCTGGGCTCGATCCCTCCGTTCGATGCCCTTGATCTTGGATACGAAGCGGAGATATTCCGTTACGGTCATCTCGGTGTAAAGGGGCGGGGACTCGGGGAGATAGCCGATGTGTTTCTTGACCTCCTGAGGCTGCTCGAAAATATCGTAGCCGGCGACGGAGGCCGTTCCGCTCGTGGCCGGGAGGAAGCAGGTCAGGATGCGCATGGTGGTGGTCTTCCCCGCGCCGTTGGGTCCCAGGAAAGCGAGGATCTCGCCTTTCTGCACGTTGAAGGTCACGTCCTCGATCGCGGTGAGATCCCCGTATCGCTTCGTGAGATTTTGAACGTTGATCATTTAAGGCCCGGTTCTTTCACGGCGAGTTTTCGACGGCAGGCGGGAGTTCAACCGACCTGAATGGAATGAATTGAAAGGAAAACATGTTTTTCATCACTGGAAAAATAATATAGCGTAACGAAAAATCCTTTGTCAAGTTTCAGACCCGGGGCCTTGGTTTCGGGCGGGCGGGATCGTTTCTTACCGGATCCTGAAGTTCAGGGTTTTCAAGACGGTCCCATCCTCGGAGGTTACGTCCACTTTCCAATCTCCGGAGGCGGAGGGTAAAATCGTTTTCGTGCTGTAGGTCCGCCAGCTCGTCGATTTGACGGGAAGGGTCACTTCCATCACCATCTTGTCCCCTTGGAACCAGAGGTGTTTGATAAAGGCGGGGGGCCGATCGCTCTTGATCCGGGTGAAGCAATAGAGTTTTCCCACGGTCGAATCAAACGACAGGGCCGGCTTGACCGGCGTCAGGTTTTCCACCCCGGGTGCGATCACGGCTTCTTCGATGGTGAGGGCCGGCGGGCTCTTTTCCTCGGAATAGGCGAGGCGGGTCGCCAGGATCGCGGTCAGGATTCCCAGCGCCAGCAAACCGTGGGAAAGCAGTTTTTCCTTTTTAAGACGAGTCGAAGCCATTACAGATCCCTTTCGCGACGGTCAGGGAGATGGCAACGGACGCTCATTTTTCTTCAAGCTCTCCAAACCGTCCAGGATCCGGTGTTCCAGCTCGGTGCCCAGTTCCGGAAGCGTTCGAAGAAGGCGGGATCGGGCCAGTTGTTCAAGGTCCTGGAGGTTTTCGATCTGAAATCGCTTGTGGAGCAACATCGCCCATTTGGGATCGAGCCCGGGAACATGGAAGGGAATGCGGTCTGGGACCGGATTGTCGAAATCCGGTTCGCGGATCGTTCCGGTTTTCAGGCCCTCCAAAATTTTCCGTTCCAGATCCCGGCCGATCCCGGGAATCTTTTTTAACTGGCCGCGATGGGCCAGATCGGCCGCCGAATCCTTCGATCGTTCAAGATTCGTTGCCGCGTTCCGATAGGCCCGGATCCGGTAAGGGTTGGCGCCTTCCAGTTGCAAGCGGTCTGCGATGCTCCGAAATGCGTCCGCGATCTGTTGGTTCGTCATGAGGATAATTATAACACAATCGTAGGCCGAGTAGAGGGGGCGGGAGGTCGAAATACCAGGCTTTTATTGGTGATAGGTATGGAGATCCTGGGAATCCCGGTCGCTATGTACCCATCTCCCAGGAGGCCAGGTATTTCTCCTGTTCCTTGGTGAGCCGATCGATCTGGATCCCCATACCTTTGAGTTTCAGCCGTGCGATTTCCTGGTCGATCGCGGCGGGTACAGGATAAACCTTCCGCTCCAGTTTCTTGGAATTCTTCACCATGTACTCGGCCGAGAGGGCCTGATTGGCGAAGCTCATGTCCATGACGCTGGCCGGGTGGCCTTCCGCGGCCGCCAGGTTGATGAGGCGGCCTTCCCCGAGCAGGTTGACGCGCCGTCCGTTGGACAGCGTGTACTCATCCACGAATTCACGGATCGCGCGCTTTCGCTGGCTCATTTTCTCCAGTGCGGGGATGTCGATCTCGACATTGAAGTGGCCCGAGTTGCAGACGACCGCGCCGTCCTTCATGACCGCAAAGTGCTCGCGGCGAATGACCTTGATGTCGCCGGTGACGGTGACGAAAAAGTCGCCGATCTGGGCCGCCCCGGCCATGGGCATGACGCGAAAACCGTCCATGACGGCCTCGATCGCCTTGAGAGGATCGATTTCCGTGACGACGACGTCGGCGCCCATCCCCTTGGCCCGCATCGCCAGGCCGCGCCCGCACCAGCCGTAACCGCTGACCACGAAGACCGTCCCGGCCACCATACGATTGGTGGCGCGCAGGATTCCGTCGACGGTGCTCTGGCCGGTGCCGTAGCGGTTATCGAAAAGGTGCTTTGTGTTGGCGTCGTTGACCGAGACGATTGGGAACTTCAGAACGCCCCGCGCGGCCATACTTCTCAGGCGGATCACGCCGGTCGTGGTCTCTTCGGTCCCGCCGATGATGTCCTTCAGGAGGTCTTTCCGTTTGGAATGAAGCGTCGAGACGAGGTCGGCGCCGTCGTCCATCGTGATCATGGGCCGGTGATTCAGGGCCGCCTGGATATGGCGGTAGTAGGTGTCGTTGTCCTCCCCCTTGATGGCAAAGACCGGGATTTGATGGTGCTCGACCAACGCGGCCGCGACGTCGTCCTGCGTGCTGAGCGGGTTGGAGGCGCAGAGCACCACGTCGGCTCCGCCGGACTTCAGGGTGGTCATCAGGTTGGCTGTTTCGGTGGTGACGTGAAGACAGGCCGAGACTCGGGTCCCTCGCAACGGCAGCTCTTTTTTGAAACGCCTGTTGACCAGATCCAGGACGGGCATTTCCTGCTGCGCCCATTCCATCCGGAGCAGGCCCTTTTGCGCGAGACGAATGTCCTTGATATCGTAATCCATTATATTCCGGCTTCCTTTCGAAGGGTTTCGGCCAAATCGGTTTTTTCCCAGGTGAACTCCGGCTCCGTTCGGCCGAAGTGGCCGTAGGCCGCGGTCTTTTTGTAGATCGGACGCCGGAGTTTCAGGTGATCGATCATTCCCTTGGGCGTCAACGGGAAATGTTTTTGAACGAGCTTCAGGATTTTCTGGCTTGGAACCTTTCCGGTATTCTTGGTGTTGACCAGGATGGAAACGGGCTCCGGGACGCCGATGGCATAGGCCATCTGGATCTCGCAGCGGTCGGCGAGCCCGGCCGCGACGATATTCTTGGCGATGTACCGGGCCATGTAGGACGCCGAGCGGTCGACCTTGGAAGGGTCCTTCCCGGAGAAGGCCCCGCCCCCGTGGCTTCCCACGCCACCGTAGGTGTCGACGATGATCTTCCGCCCCGTCACGCCGGTATCCCCCTGCGGACCTCCGACGACGAAACGGCCGGTGGGGTTGATGTGATAGATGATTTTTTCCTCATCCATCAGTTCGGCCGGAATGATGGGTTTGATGACTTTCTCGATTATGTCTTCCCGGATTTCCTTTAACGTCACCTCCGGGCTGTGCTGGGCCGAGATGACGACCGTCGTGACCCGGACCGGTTTCCCGTTCCGATAGTCGACGGTCACCTGGGATTTTCCGTCGGGCCGAAGGTACGCCAGGATGTCTTTTTTCCGGACCTCCGTCAGACGGCGCGTCAGCTTGTGGGCCAGGATGATGGGCGTGGGCATGAACTCCGGCGTCTCATTGCTGGCATACCCGAACATGATGCCCTGATCGCCCGCGCCGCCGGTGTCCACGCCCTGGGCAATGTCCGGGGACTGGGAATGGATCGAGGTGATCACGGAGCAGGTTTCGTAATCGAAACCGTACTTGGCCCGCGTGTAGCCGATCTCTTTGATGGTTTCGCGCACGATGTCCGGAATCTCGACGTAGCAGGTGGTGCTGATCTCTCCCGCGACGAAGGCCAGCCCGGTGGTCACCAGGGTCTCGCAGGCCACGCGGCAATACGGATCCTGGCCGATGATGGAATCCAGGATCGCGTCCGAAATCTGGTCCGAAATTTTATCGGGATGTCCTTCGGTGACGGATTCCGAAGTAAACAAATAATCCTGTCCTGTCATGGATGTCTCCTTTGATCTCATCTATCGCGTCATTTCCCAATTTGCGTTGTTGAGCATGGCTGAAGGTGCGAAACCAGGCGGCCGCATTCGGAAAATTTCTTGAATGGAAACCACCATTTTTATATCACAGCCGTGATTTTTGTCAAGGAAAAAGTGAATCGACTTCGTTCGCCCTCTGCTTGACAGAACGGAGGGTGACACGGTACAGTCGGGTCGTTGGAAATTTCACCGGGAGCGACGCTTCAGATGTCTGTGCCGGCGAACGTGAACAAGCAGGTGCGGGCCTTGCGCGAGGCCATCGAGCTGCACAATTATCGTTACTATGTCCTCGACGCGCCGACCATCCCGGACGTCGAATACGACAAGCTGTTCCGGGAACTTCAGGACCTGGAGAGGAAATACCCGGAACTCGCCGTTCCCGAATCCCCCACGCAGCGGGTGGGCGCCGCTCCCCTGAGCGAGTTCGCGACGGTTGCACACCGCACACCGATGTTGTCCCTCAACAATGCCTTCGAGGAGGAAGAAGTCGTCGCCTTCGACCGCCGGATCCGCGAGCAGTTGCACCTGGAGGAGGTGGAGTATGCCGTGGAACCGAAATTCGACGGCGCGGCGGTCAGTCTGTCCTATCAAAACGGCCTGCTGGTGCGGGGGGCGACCCGCGGGGACGGTTACACGGGCGAAGAAGTCACCGCCAATCTGCGCACGGTCAAGGTCATTCCGTTGCGATTGCCGTCCGAACCGCCTCCGGCCTGGCTGGAAGTCCGGGGCGAGGTCCTGATGCTCAAGCGCGATTTCGAACGACTGAATCGGGAGCAGGTCCGGAAGGGCGAAAAACAATTCGTCAACCCCCGCAACGCCGCGGCCGGCGGTCTCCGGCAGCTGGATCCGCGCATGACCGCCGCGCGACATCTCACCTTTTTTGCCTACGCGCTGGAGGGCGCGGAGGGCGTGTCTCTGCCCCGGACCCACAGCGCGTTGATGGATTTTCTCGTCACGCAGAAATTTCCGGTTTGCCCCGAGCGGAAAGTCGTTCGTGGGGTTCAGGGGTTGTTGGATTACTACCGTTTCATCGGCTCCAAACGTGAAACGCTCCCCTACGACATTGACGGGGTGGTCTACAAGATCAATCCCTTGAATCAGCAGGAACGGATGGGGTTTGTGTCCCGCGCGCCGCGCTTTGCCCTGGCGCACAAGTTTCCGGCCCAGGAGGCGATGACCGAAGTCTTGGACATCGACGTTCAGGTGGGACGGACGGGGGCCGTGACGCCGGTGGCGCGGCTCAAGCCGGTCTTCGTGGGCGGCGTGACGGTGACGAATGCGACGCTGCACAACGAGGACGAGGTCCGTCGGAAAGACGTCCGGATCGGGGACACCGCAATCGTCCGGCGCGCCGGCGACGTCATTCCGGAGGTGGTCGGGGTGGTGCCGGATCGGCGGCCCGCCGGCGCGAGGGAATTCGTCATGCCGCGGGTCTGTCCCGTCTGCGGATCGAAGATCGTCCGGCTTCCGGGCGAGGCGATCTCCCGGTGCAGCGGGGGCCTGTACTGTCCCGCGCAACGAAAGCAGGCGATATTGCATTTCGCCAGCCGCCGGGCCATGGACATTCAAGGCCTGGGAGAAAAGCTGACGGATCAACTGGTGGACAAGCGCCTCGTGGAAACGGCGGCCGATCTTTACCGTCTGGACGGTCCGACCGTCGCACGGCTGGAACGGATGGCCGAGCTTTCCGCGGGCAATCTGGTGAAGGCGATTGAAGCCAGCAAACGAACGACGCTGGCGCGTTTCATCTACGCCCTCGGCATCCCGGATGTGGGGGAGGCCACGGCCAAGGAACTGGCCCGTTTTTTCGGGGATCTGGATCCGCTGATGGATGCGGAGGAGCCAACGCTCCGAACCATTCCGGACATCGGGCCCGAAGTCGCCCAGTCCATCCTCCAGTTTTTTTCGGAGCTCCACAACCGGAAGGTGATCGGGCAGTTGAGGGCGGCGGGCGTGCGCTGGGAGCGGGAAGCGGGGGGACCGAAAAAAACGACGCTGGCGCAGTTCATCGCCCAGCTGGAGATTCCGGGCATCGGGCCGTCGACGGCGGAGCGTCTGGCCGAAAGGTCCAAGGGCATCGAGCGATTGATGGAGGCCGACGCCCAAACATTGCGGGAAGCCTTCGATCTTCCCCCGAATGCCGCCCGGTCGGTCGCCGAATATTTCCGAAACCCTAAAAATCGAAAAATGATCGGACAACTTCTGGATCTCGGCCTGACCCTCACCGGGGGGGCCGAGACCGTCGAAACCCTCTCGCCGGTGCGCGGCAAAACGTTTGTCCTGACCGGAACCCTTCCAAGCCTGACGAGGGAGGCGGCCAGGGAGAAGATCGAAACGCTGGGCGGGAAGGTGACCAGCAGCGTATCGAAGAAAACGGATTACGTCGTCGCCGGCGCCGATGCGGGGAGCAAACTCGAAAAGGCCCGGGGCCTGGGCGTCCGCGTTTTGGATGAAGAGGGTCTGATGAAACTTTTGTCGGAAGCCACACGAGGGGGCTCTCCGAAATGATTGGTGCCGGATTTTATCAATTCGGGCCGGTGTTCGGGGAAATCCGACGGAATGTGGAGTCGGTCCTGGGGCGGCTGGATCGGATCGACCGGGGCGCGGCGGACCTGATCGTCCTTCCGGAACTTTTCAACAGCGGCTATCAATTTATATCCCGACGCGAGGTGTCCGAGTTGTCGGAGGAGGTTCCGGAAGGATTTACGACACGGCGCTTGTGCGAATTCGCCGGGGACAAGAAACTCTGGCTGGTGGCCGGTCTTCCCGAGCGGGCCGGGAAAGTGATATATAACTCGGCCGTGCTGATCGGCCCCAAAGGGTACGTGGCCACCTATCGAAAAATTCATCTGTTTTACGAAGAAAAACTCTGGTTCAAGCCGGGGATGAACCGCTTCCGGTCCTACGACATCGGAAAGGCGCGGATCGGAATCATGGTCTGCTTCGATTGGTTTTTTCCGGAAGCGGCCCGATCCCTGTCGCTGGCCGGGGCCGAGATCATTTGCCATCCGGCCAATCTCGTCCTGCCGTATTGTCCCGACGCCATGGTCACTCGATGCCTCGAGAACCGGGTCTTCGCGATCACGTCGAACCGCATCGGCTCCGAGCAACGCGGCGGCCGAAAGCGCCTGACCTATATCGGCCGGAGCGAGATCGTCGATCCTGGGGGCGGCATCCTTTTCCGGGCTCCGCGGAATCGGGAGACGCTCAAGATTGTGGAGTTCAACCCCCGCGAGGCAAGGCATAAGACGCTGAACCGCTACAATAATCTTTTTAGAGATCGGCGCACCGAATTGTACAACAAAGGTGGGTCACGGTGAACAAACTCGATCATCTTATCAAAGTTCTCGACCGCGAGTTTCCGGATCCGAGGGTCGAGCTCCATTATAAGAAGCCGCTGGAGCTCCTGATCGCGACGATCCTCTCGGCCCAATGCACGGATGATCGCGTCAACAAGGTCACCCCCCAGCTGTTCAAAAAATATAAGAGCGCTAAGGACTATGCGACGGCCGATCCGGCCGTCCTGGAACAGGAGATCCGGTCCACCGGCTTTTACAAAAATAAGGCCAAGAGCATAATCGGTTGCTGTCGGGCCCTGGTCGAGAAGCATGCCGGGCGGGTTCCGCAAACGATGGAAGAGCTGGTCGAGCTGCCCGGCGTCGGGAGAAAGACCGCCAACGTCATCCTGGGAAACTGTTTCGGCCGGCCGGCCATCGTGGTGGATACGCATGTCCGTCGGGTCAGTCAACGCCTTGGACTGACCCGGTCGGATGATCCGGATGAAATCGAGACGGAACTCGGACGCTTCATTCCCGAGAAGAAATGGACCCGCGTCGCGCATCAACTGCTGCTTCACGGACGCTACTTCTGCAAGGCGAAAAATCCCCGGTGTCCGGACTGCGACCTCAAGCCGATCTGCCGTTATTTCAAGCAGGAGCGCGGGGCCGATTGATCCCGAACGGCGCCGCCTTTGTTTGACAAACCCGCCGGTTATCTATATAATAACGGGTTTATAAACAAGGCGAGACTTGATGATCGAAAGCATGACCGGCTACGGCCGAAGCGAAGGGAGTTATCGCGACCTGACGATCGTCGCGGAGCTTCGGTCGACCAACCACAAGTACTGCGACATCACGATCCGGTTGCCCAAGCTTTTGCTCCCCCTCGAAACCGTACTGAAGAAACAGGTGCAGCAGCGATTTACCCGCGGCCGGCTGGAGCTGGCCGTGTCGATCAACGGCGCCCACGAGCAGCCGAAACGACTCGATGTCGATCTTGAACTGGCCCGCCAGTATTCCCGGATTTTGAAGGACCTGAAGACCAAATTGGAATTGCCGGGCCAGATCGATCTGGGCCTGTTGATGAATTTCAGGGACATCATCACCACCGCAGAGTTGGCGGAGACGACGGAGGCTTTGTCGGCGCAGGTTCAGGAACTCCTGAAGGAGGCCATGGACCGGCTGGAGGACATGCGGCGGAAGGAGGGTCGGGCGCTGGTCCGCGACCTTCGTCAGCGTCTTCGGGTGATCGAGCGCGCGTTGCGCCGCATCCAGACGCGCATCCCGAAAATGGTTCAAGGCTATCAGGCCCGTCTCGGCGACCGCATCGAACGTCTCACCCAGGGCGTGAAATTGGATCCGGCCCGCTTGGCACAGGAGGTGGCTGTTTTCGCCGAGCGATCGGACGTGAGCGAAGAATTGACCCGCCTCAAGAGCCACCTGAACCAGTTCAGGACCATGATCCGGGGGAAGGAAGCCGTCGGACGAAGCCTGGATTTTCTGATCCAGGAAATGAATCGGGAGGCCAACACGGTCGGCTCCAAGGCCAGCGATGCCTCCATCGCGATGGAGGTTGTGGGCATCAAGAGTGAGTTGGAAAAATTGAGGGAACAGGTTCAGAACATCGAATGACGGCCGGTATGGGATTCATCGGCAGGGGCTTGCGCCGCCCTCTCCACTGGCAGGGTTCGTTGGAGCGACGCGACCGGGCGGCTCGACTGAGCTCGCCGAAGTCCACCCCCTCCCGCTCGCCGCGCCCGCTGGAAAGAGGCTCATGGGTGACGTCGTAGAACCCAAAGGGGAAGGAGATATCGCGTCCCGAAAAAGGGGCCTGCTTTTGGTTGTGTCCGCCCCCTCCGGGGCGGGGAAAACCACGTTGTGCCGCGAGATGGCCCATACCATGCCCGGTCTGCGTTATTCCATTTCCTACACCACGCGTTCGCCCCGCGCGAACGAGGTCGATGGCCGGGACTACTTTTTCATCACAGAGCCCGAATTTATGCAAATGGTCGCCCGGAACGAATTTGCGGAATGGGCCAAGGTCCATAATAATTTCTATGGGACCCAGGCGGATTTTTTAAAGCGGACGATGGCCGGAGGGACGGATGTTCTCCTGGATGTCGATACCCAAGGGGCCAAATTATTAAAAAAGCGGTTTCCGGACGGGGTTTTCATCTTCGTCCTTCCCCCTTCCATGGCGATCTTGATGGAACGGCTTCGGGACCGGCAATCGGACACGCCGGAAGAAATCGAGCGACGCCTCCGGGTGGCTCGAGAAGAGATTCAAAATTTCAGCGACTACGACTATATTATCATCAATGATGAAATAAAGAAGGCCATCCGCGATCTGGAATCCGTCATTTTGGCCGAGCGCATCCGGATTACCCATGCCGAGCAGGACTGGATTCGCGAACAGTTTTTGAGGTGAGCCCGCGAAAAAGCTAGCGGGAGGGAAAAATGGAGGGAATGAAATAATGGACATCATGTCGTTGATCACGGATTTTGACGATACCAAGATCGACAGCCGGTACCGGCTGGTCATCATCGCGGCCCAGCGGGCCCGACAGCTGATGCAGGGGTCCAAGCCCCAAGTCACCAGCAAGTTCACCAAGGAAACCACCGTAGCCCTGGACGAGGTCCTGCAGAGCAAGACGGACTTTATGACCGGAAAGGAGGCCAAGGTGGCCATGAAAGAGGCCATGGCGGCCCGGGAGCTCGAGGAGCGGGCACGGGCCAAGGCCCGGGCCAAGGCACTGCTGCCGCAGGAAGATGAAAGCGAAATCAAAAAGGACCTCAGCGTCTACCTGAGCGACCGCAAGGAGGAAGAGCCCCCCGTCGTCGAGCCGGAAGAGTAACAGGGAAAGCGGTATGGAAATGGATCTTCAAGGCAGGCACATCCTTTTGGGTATAACGGGAAGCATCGCGGCCTACAAAGCGGTCCTGGTCCTTCGGCAACTCGTCCACGCCGGGGCGCAGGTGACGGTTGTAATGACCTCGTCGGCGCAGCAATTCATCGCGCCGCTTACCTTTCAGGTCCTGTCCCGGCGCCCTGTTTACACGAGCCTTTTCGATCCCAGCGAGGAGATTCGCCACCTGACCTTGGCCGAGCGGGTCGATATGATTCTGATCGCCCCGGCGACGGCCAATGTCATCGGCAAACTCGCGAACGGCATCGCGGATGATCTCCTCACCACCCTCGCGGTGGCCAGTTCCTCGCCGATGGTGATCGCCCCGGCCATGGATGGGGACATGTGGACGCATCCCGTGCTGCAGCGCAATTTATCGGTTCTGGACGGTCTCGGTGTTCAGGTGCTCTCTCCCGAAGAAGGTCCTCTGGCCTCCGGCAAGGAGGGGATAGGACGCCTGGCTTCCGAGAGCCGGATCGTGGAGGCCGTCATTACCCGGCTGAGAAAGCGGGAAGACCTGAAGGGGGAAACGGTGTTGGTGACGGCCGGACCCACTCGGGAACCGATCGATCCGGTACGCTACATCACGAATCGATCCTCGGGGAAAATGGGCTATGCCCTGGCGCGCGCCGCCCAGGGACGCGGGGCGAGGGTCCTTTTGATCAGCGGGCCGACGCATCTTCCGGTCCCTGCGAAGGTGGAGCGGATTTCGGTCCAATCCGCGGCGGAGATGCGGGAGGCCGTATTGCGATGCTTTCCCGACGCGACCGTGCTCATCATGGCGGCGGCGGTCTCGGACTATCGTCCCGTGCAGAGATCGGAACAAAAGCTTAAAAAAGGTCGTGAACCCCTGTTCCTTGAACTTGAACCCACCGCGGATATTCTGTCGGAGGTCCGTTCGCGGCGGGGCCAACAGATTCTGATCGGCTTTGCCGCCGAGACGGAGCAGGTTGTAAGCCGGGCCCGTTCCAAACTGGAGCGGAAGGGGCTCGATCTGATCGTGGCCAACGACGTGACCCAGGAGGGAGCGGGTTTTGACCTGGACACCAATGTGGTCACATTCATAGATGCCAACGGCGACGCGACGGCCTTGCCCAAATTGTCAAAGGCCGAAGTGGCCGAGAGGATCCTCGATCGGATCAAGGAGCTGAAAAGTCGAGCGGGAACGGGAAATCGGCCAGTTCATTGACTTTTTTCCGGGATTTGTTATGATGAAGCGGCCCGAACGGTTATCTCTCCTGGAGATTTATGGATAAGAAAAAGGGACAGGAAAAGCCTCTTTCTCCCGAAATCATCAAGTTGTCGGAAAAATTAAGCAAAGATCCCAAGTCAAGGCTCTTTGTGGCCTTGGCGGAGGAATACTTGAAGTCCGGGATGACCCACGAGGCCATGATCGTATTGACCGACGGATTGAAGATTCATCCAAACTTTCATACGGCCCGGGCGACCCTGGCGAAGGTTTATCTTGAAATCGGTCAGATCGCCGACGCAAGGGGGGAGTTTGAACAGGTGATCAAGGCCGATCCCGAAAACCTCCTCGCCCACCGGAAGCTGGCCAAACTTTACAAGGACGCGGGTCGGATGGACAAGGCGCGGATTTCCTGCAAGGCCGTATTGCTGTCCAATCCCAAGGACGCCGAGATGAAACTCATCCTGGAGGAACTGGATCGCATCGAAGCGACTCAAAGACAGAAGACTCAGGCGCAAACGGTCGTTTCAAACGACGCGGTTTCCGTCGAAGCGCTGGTGGAGCAAACTACCCATACCCAGCCCGAGCCGAAAACTGAAGAGGCCGCGGCCGAAATTTCCCCGTCCCTGATGGAGGCGCCGCCGGTAACCGCGGAAGTTGCACCGGCGCCGGCGGAAGGGCCGCCGGCGGCCGAGGCTTCGTCGGCCCTCGTCGGCACCGCCGAACCCAAAGCCGCGTCTGTCGAACGGAAAGAGGCCTTTCCGTCCCTGGAGGAAATTTTGGGTGCTCCGGCGGCGGAAGCGCCCTTGACGGGGAATGCGCCGGATGTCCCTCAGCCCGGGTCGCCGAAATCCCAAAAGGCGCCCCTTGAACAAGGGCCGGCCGTCCCCACCCCCGCCGATGAAATCACTACCGAGGCCCTGGGCGATTTGTATGTCAAGCAAGGCTTTTACGAGAAAGGGATCGCCATCTATCGGCGATTGTTGGCCAATGATCCCACGAATCAGGTCTTGTTTAAAAAACTGGATGAAACCGTCGACCTGGCCCGGCTGCTGAACGAGGGCCCGCAACTCAATACGTCCACCCAAGCCCCGGCCGGAACCGCCCCGCCTGCACCCCCGCCGGCCCCGAAGCCGTCATCCCCGACGGAGTCCGCGCCGGCCGATGACCGGGATCAACAAAAGATGCAGAAGATACAGCGGCTTCAATCCTGGTTGGACAGCATTAAAAAGGGGCAAGGCTGATGAGCCTGGCCGATTCGCTCCAGCGGGTGACCGAAGAACTCGAGGAAGCGCACGGCGTGGCCCTCGTCGGTATGGATGGGATCGTGGTCGAAGAGCTGAAACGGGATGATCAACTCGACCTCCAGGTTCTCGGGGCCGAGTTCAACGGCCTTCTCAAGACGGCCGGCAAGCTGGGCGATTCGGTCGGGTTCGGTGGAATCACGGAACTGGTGACCAGCGCCGAACGTTTCGTGGTGCTCGTCCGGCAGGTCACCGCCGACTATTTTTTGATTCTTGTGATCCAAGCCGGAGGAAATCTGGGAAAGGCGCGCTTCCTTCTGCGACGCGCCGCCGCGCTGCTCAAAACAGAGCTGTGAGGAAACGGAAAACCGTGGATCGAATACTGGTGCTGCATGGTCCGAATTTGAATCTGCTGGGAAGTCGTGAAACCTCGGTGTATGGGGCCGTCTCCTTGTCCGAGATAGACAGGCAGCTCAAAACGCTGGCCGAGAAAGAAGGGGTGGAACTGACCATCGAGCAGTCCAACTCCGAAGGAGAACTGGTGACTCTGATTCAGAAAGCGTCCGGTCGGTACCAGGCCTTGTTGATCAACCCCGCGGCCTATACCCATACCAGTATTGCGTTGCGCGATGCGGTCGCTTCGGTGAGCCTGCCCACCGTTGAAGTCCACCTGTCGAATATCTATCAGCGCGAGAGCTTTCGCCGGCACTCCTACATCGCGGAAGTCTCCGTCGGACAAGTCAGCGGGTTCGGCGCCTACAGTTATCAATTGGGGCTGTTGGCTGCGATCCACCATTTGAGGACGAAACCGGCGAAGGCCTGACGGTTTTTCCATAACACCTAAAACAGCCAAGGAGGGAGTGGGTGTGATTTCTACGACCGAATTTCGCAACGGCGCCAAGGTGGAAATTTCCGGCGAGCCGTTCGTCATTGTCGAGTTTCAGCATGTCAAACCCGGAAAAGGAGGGGCGTTTGTCCGGACGAGGCTGAAGAGCCTCAAGAGCGGAAATGTCCTCGAGCGCACCTATCGTTCGGGCGAAACGCTGGAGGAGCCGGATATCGAGGAAAAGGAGATGCAGTTCCTGTATGCCCAGGGACGCGAATACCACTTTATGGACACCTCCACCTATGAGCAGTTGGCCTTTGACCAGGATCAGCTGGGGGACAGCCGGGATTTTTTAAAAGAGAACATGCTCGTAAAAATTCTGATCTACAAGGGCAAACCGCTAACCGTGGAAGTTCCGACTTTTGTGGCGCTGAAAATCAGCCGAACGGATCCCGGGGTGAGGGGAGACACGGCCAGCGGCGGGACCAAGCCGGCCGTCCTGGAAACCGGGGCCACGATCAAGGTGCCCTTGTATTTGGAAGAAGGGGATGTCATCAAGGTTGACACCCGATCCCGGGCCTATGTGGAACGGGCCTAGGGCGTTATGAACATCAAGGAACTCAAAGAGCTGATTGAGTTAATCCAGAAAGGCCAGATCGCCGAACTGGAGCTGGAAAAATCGGGGGTGCGGGTCCGGATCAAGAGAGACCGCACCCCGGCGGTCCCCGTACCCTTGACCGAGGAAGCGCCGGCGGCTTCGACGATTCCGGTGGAGGCCCCGCTTCCGCATGGGGCTTCGCCCCCGTCCACGGTTCCGGCCGGCTGGCTTACGTTGACGGCGCCGGTCGTGGGGACCTTCTATCGGGCTCCGGCGCCCGATTCGGATCCCTACGTCGAGATCGGCAGTCCGGTCAAAAAGGGACAGATTCTTTGTGTGATCGAGGCGATGAAGCTGATGAACGAGATCGAGTCGGAGTGGGAGGGAAAAATCGTCGAGATCCTGGTCGAGAATGCCCAGCCGGTGGAGTACGGCGCGCCTCTTTTTCGCATCGAGCCGCTCGCCCCGACCTGACGGTCGGCTTCGGACCGTTTCGGAAACCCTCATCGGAGATCAAAGAGACACCCGTGTTTAAAAAAATTTTGGTGGCCAATCGAAGTGAAATCGCCGTCCGGATCATCCAAGCCTGCCGTGAGCTTGGAATCAAGACCGTCGCCGTTTATTCGGAGGCCGACGCCCAAGCCCTTCATGTCCGGTTGGCGGATGAACATCTCTGCATCGGGCCGGCGGACGCGGCGCTCAGTTACCGCAATATCCCGAACATCCTCAGCGCGGCCGAGATTACGGGCGCCGAGGCCGTTCATCCTGGATACGGTTTTCTGGCCGAGAACGCGCATTTTGCGGAAGTGTGTCAGTCGGTCGGTATCAAGTTCATCGGGCCGACATCGGAGAATATCGCCATGATGGGGGACAAGGCGAAAGCCCGGGAGATCATAACGAAGCAAGGGATCCCGGTCTTGCCCGGCAGCCAGGGGGTGATTTCGGAAGAAAAGGAGGCCCTGGAGGCGGCCAAGCGCATCGGATATCCGGTCATCATCAAGGCCACCGCGGGCGGGGGAGGACGGGGGATGCGGGTGGTGACGCAGGAGGAGGATTTCCTGTCGGCCTTCCAGACGGCCCAGGCCGAGGCGAAAACCGCTTTCGGGGACAGCGGCGTTTACCTGGAGAAATATTTCCTTGAACCCCGGCACATCGAGGTCCAAATCCTGGCGGATGAAAAAGGCCGTACGGTCTATTTGGGCGAGCGGGACTGTTCCATACAACGCCGGCATCAAAAGCTCATCGAAGAATCGCCGTCGGCCGCGGTCGGTGATGCCCTCCGGAGGGAGATCGGTCTGGTCGCCGTCGCGGTGGGTCGGTCGGTCAATTACTGCAACGTCGGCACCGTGGAGTTTCTCCTGGACAAAGATCAGCGGTTCTATTTTATGGAGATGAATACCCGGATCCAGGTCGAGCATCCGGTGACCGAGATGGTGACCGGAATCGATTTGATCAAGGAGCAGATCAAGATCGCCGCCGGCCTGCCCCTGGACTTCCGTCAAAATGACATCAAGGTGCGCGGTCACAGCTTTGAATGCCGGATCAACGCCGAATGTCCGGACACCTTCACGCCGTCCCCCGGAACGATCTCGAACTTCCGGCCCCCGGGCGGGCCGGGTGTCCGGGTGGATTCCGCGGTGATGTGCGACAGCGTGGTTCCCCCGTATTACGATTCGCTGATCGCCAAACTCATCGTCCATGCCGAAAACCGGGATGGGGCGGTGGCCCGCATGCGACGGGCCTTGGACGAGTTCGTGATCGAAGGAATCAAGACCACGATCCCCCTTCACAAGCGAATCTTTGATGATCCCGTGTTTCAGAAAGGAAGAATCTCGACCGGCTATCTCGAAAAATTTCTCTCTTCGGAGCAGGCCCGAGTCTCCGGTTGAAGATGAAATCGTCCGTCGCCTCCGGTCTCACCTTGATCCTGGATCACGATTCGTTGGCGGGTCGGTCCCTGACGGACGTCGCCGCGCAGGCCATGGCCGGCGGTGTGGAATCCCTTCAATACCGCGCGAAAAATCTCTCCAAACGGGATGCCTATTACCATGCCCTCCAACTTCGGGCCTTATCGCGGCGAAGCGGGGTGACCTTCTTGATCAATGACTGGGTGGATCTGGCCCTGGCCGTCGGGGCCGACGGGGTCCATCTCGGACAGGATGATCTTCCCTTGTCGGCGGCGCGTTCCCTCCTTGGGCCGGATCGGATCATCGGCATCTCGGCCCACGTCCTGGAGCAGGCCACGGAGGCCGAGGCCGGGGGGGCGGATTATCTCGGCATCGGCCCGGTTTTCTCGTCGATCACCAAACAGGACCGCCCCCCTCTCGGTTGCGAAATGCTGCGACGATTCCGCGAGCAGGTTCGGATTCCCATCGTCGCCATCGGCGGAATCTCCCCGCGTAATGTCCGTCAGGTGATGACGACCGGGGTCGATGGAGTTGCGGTGGTTTCGGCGATTCTCTCCCAGTCCGATGTGAAACGCGCGACGGCCGATTTGGAAAAAATCCTCCGATCCGGTTGAACCGGCCGGGGACAATCGGACTCTTGATCATTTCCCCTTCCCTCCATTGTCCTCTCGGATGAGAGGATCGCCCTGATGAATTCGGAGCGTTCCGCCGATCACCGAATACAAATTGTTACAATTTTTTACATCTTGGAAAAGCTTCCCTTTTAAAACTTTGGTAGGATAAGTTTAGTGAACAGCGAGGGCTTCGGGTCCAATTCGGGAGTCAGATGAAGGCCACCGTTCTCATTATTGATGACGACGCCAAGCTGAACCAACTGCTGGTCGATTTTCTCGGAGATTATGGATTCAACGTTCTCACGGCCGCCCGTCCCGATGAGGGATTGAGGAAACTCAAGCAACAGGTGCCGGATCTGATCATCCTGGACGTCATGCTTCCCGGAATGAGCGGTTTTGAGGTTTGCAAATTGATCCGTCGGTCCTATACGGTTCCGATCATTATGTTGACGGCGAGGGGCCTGGTGACCGATAAGATCGTGGGTTTGGAGCTGGGGGCGGACGATTATCTTCCAAAACCTTTTGAGCCGCGAGAATTGGTGGCGCGTATTCAGTCCGTTCTCCGCCGGGCTCGGGGGGGGGACGAACCTTCCGTCAAAAAATTCGGGAGGTTGGAGGTCGACTTTTCCAAACGGAGCGCGAAGCTGGACGGGGCCCTCGTTGATCTGACAACGAACGAGTTTGCCGCATTGGCGTTGATGGTCAAAAACAGCGGCAAGGTGTTGAACCGGGACCAGATCCTGCAGGAGTTGCGGGGGATGGAGTATGACGCGTTCAATCGTTCCGTCGACATCACAATGAGCCGGTTGCGCCACAAATTGCGGGACGATCCCAAAAACCCTTCCTTCATCAAGACCGTGTGGGGAACGGGCTACGTCTTTATCGCAGGTGAGGAACCCGATGGGGAATAACTGGATCACAATGATTTTCCATTCGATTTTTACCAAGCTGCTGCTCGTCCTGATCGTTGCCGGCATCTGCATCAACCTCTCGGTGACCTCCTTCATCCGGCACGAGCACGCAACGAACGAGCCGGCCATGCGCAATTCCATCATCAATCATCTGAACTACATCGTTAAAGATCTTGGCGATCCTCCCGACCCGGAACGGGCCCGGGAAATCGCCCGAGAGGCGTTGATCCAGATCCGTTATCAGAGCCCGGATCTGAACTGGTCCACTTCAGAGACCCTCTCCCTCTCTCCTCAGATGAAGTTGCGACCGTCGCGGAAGCGCCCGAATGTTCTGATCGGAGAGGACCGCGGCCGCCATATCTTTGTGATGGAGGACCGCGGGGGGCGCTTCATTTTTGAATTGGGCCACGAGTTCAATTGGACGGCCGTAAACGTAGAGGCTGTCGGCCGTTTGATCGCCCTGCTGACGGCGATTCTCGCCGGGACCTATATTCTCATCCGGAGAATTTTGAACCCCGTCAAGGCGCTCACCGAGGGTGTCAGAGCCGTGAGTCGCGGAAACCTCGATCACCGCGTTCAGCTCCGGCGTTCCGACGAGCTGGGAGAATTGGCCGGTGCCTTCAACGCCATGACGGAGCGGCTGCGAAACATGCTCCGGGCGAAGGAGCAGCTGCTGCTGGACGTGAGCCATGAATTGCGTTCTCCGTTGACGCGGATGAAGGTCGCGTTGGAATCCCTGTCCGAAGGTTCCGCGAAGAAAAGCATACGGGAGGACGTGGAAGAAATGGAGAAGATGGTGACCGAGGTTCTCATGACGGCCCGTTCGCACTTCACCCACGGCCAGCTCAATCTCCAGCCGGTCAATCTGATTGACCTTATCAGGGGGGTGGCCTCGGTCTTCGAGGGCCGTCTCCCCCGCATTCGGATGGGCGACATGCCGGACCGCGTTGAGCTGAATTTGGACGCCGCCCGGGTTAAAACGATGCTGAAAAATGTGTTGGATAATGCCGTGAAATACTCGTTCAACTCCAGTCGACCCGTGGAAATTTCGATGGAGCGCCGCGGAGCCTATTGGACGATCCATATACGGGATAATGGCGTCGGAATTCCGGAAGATGAGCTCCCGTACATCTTTGAGCCCTTTTACCGCGTCGATAAATCACGTTCCAAAGACACCGGGGGGTATGGATTGGGGCTGAGCCTGTGCAAGACCGTGATGGAGGCACACCAGGGAAAGATCGAGGTGGAGAGCGCCCCGGACCGGGGCACCACCGTTTCCCTGTTCTTCCCCGTCAACAATCATACGGGGTCTTAGGCTTACTGGGGGAAAGGAGCGTAAATCAGTGGAGCGAATCATCATGGTCCGAGATCCATTCGGGATGGGAAACTTTAGGAGCCCGGCCCCCGCTTATCTGGTCTTGATCAGCACGGCAAGAGAACTGACGTGCGAAGATTTGTTGGAGCTTATCGAGACAACAGGAAATTACGGTGCGAAGGTGCATATCGCTCTTGAATCATGGCAAATCGTGGTCGAGGTAGCCGCAGCCTGCCATCAACGGGTTCGGGAGGCGATCTGGCACTTGGGCCATTACTGCGTTAGTTTCTTGGAAAAGATCGATCGGATACCCACATTTTTGGTCGCGGAAGATGGAAATAATGGAAAGGCGTCGAGCGCTGTCCTGAACGACAATGAAAGGAGAGGACTTCGATGGGTGCAAGAGTCGGATTCTCGGCTGAACGTATGAAAGTGACCCATGACCCTTTTGAAAATGGGTTCCGTGGCGCCTTGATCTGCTCGCGATGCGGAGGATTCATGGTGGTGGAATCTTGTTACGATTTCAATGTTCTACGGTGTGTGCAGTGCGGAGACCTTGTGGATCCGGTTATTCTCAGAAACCGTCAACACGGCTCGCCCGAAATGCGAAAGATGAACGGGCTGAGCCAGCCCAGGAAGGCCGCTTAGGAGTTCGATGAAAAACGACGTCCTGAGATGGAAACCTTCCGCTGCGTTGCTCAGACGCTGGTGAATCGGGCCGTCGGCGATTTGCCTGCTTTAGGGCGCGGTACCGCTGGCCAATTGTGTCGGCGAGGGCACCGAGCTCCGCGGTCCACTGCAGTGGCACCAAGAATCCGGCGCAGCGTCTATGCGGAACAGGCCCAGGCGTCTGACCCGGTCCAGGTCGACAGCACCATCGTTCAAGTGGGGCCGCCTGGCCCTTCCAGAAGCCCTCGTTGAAATCAAAGTGACGGCTCAGGTTGAGAGGCCTGAAGCCGATTCTACCGAGTCATCCAGTGAGCTCAATGGCCGGAGGGGTGGCGGTGGCCGACGGGGTCGGGACGGCGGGTTCCCTCCCTTTTAACGGACATGACTATGACCGGCCTCTTAAACTGATCAAGGCAGGTAACGGCGGTTTTAGGTCGTTCATACCGGAGGGTGGGAATCGGATACTGATCGGGGGGCCGCTTTCTTTTCAATCCGTGATATTGAAAAAAATCAGAAGAAATGAAGGCCGGTGAGAACAGCCTCTGATGTTCTCAATGCATAGGAGGAAATCAAAATGTCAAATCCAACCGGGACAAATGGTTTTCGGTTATTTCGGATGCTCGTCCTCGGGGGCCTGATGGTCGGGGGGGTCGGTCTGGTAACCGTTGTTCGTGCCGATTCAGACCCGGGTCCAAGGGCCATGACGGGTCGCCACTGTGATGGGCACCGCGGAGGCATGCGCGACATGGTCGGTCACGCACTGCACGGGTTGATTCGGTCCCAGAAGGAACTCGGTTTGTCGGCGGAGCAGGTATCGAGGATCAAGGCCATCGCGCTCGGGCACGAGAAGGATCGCATCCGGGAAAAAGCGGACATGAAGCTGGCCGAGGTGGATGTCCGGGCGGACGTCTTCAACGAGAAGGTTGAACTGCCGACCATTGAGGAGGCTTTGAAGAAGTCCGAAAGCGCCCGTACGGCCTTGCGTCTCGAGGGCGTGAAGGCCCTGCGTTCGGCGTCAGCGGTTCTGACGCCGGACCAGCGTGAGAAATGGCGGGAGGGGATGGGGTCGAGACACGAAGCGGGGGTCGGGCGAAGGGGGTACGGCCACGGACCCATGGCGAACCCTCAAGATCGGCCCGAAAAAGAAGGCTGATTGTCGAGAAGGGGTGGGAACTTGATCGGGGGCGGCGGTACGCCGCCCCTGGCGCAGGGAGGGATTTCATGGACCCTTCGGAGCGGGCTGAATGTATTTGACAACGGGGACGGTGATCCACTATATTTAGATAAGCTAATAATTAATTCAACATACCACTCGGAAATGATGGCGGTTCGATCGACAGACGAGCGTTGCGCCCGGGAAATCATGGAAGCAGTTCCCGTTGTAATGCGCTTCATCCGGAACGAGATGCGGCGGCAGGGGTCCTTGTTTCTCTCGGTTCCCCAATTGCGAACGTTGGTCTATCTCGATCGTTTTCCGGGAACCGATCTCTCCGGGGTCGCAGACCATCTGGGCGTCACCCCGCCCACGGCGTCCGCGGTTGTAAAACGTCTGGTGGACCAAGGTCTGGTCAAACGTGAAGCGCATCCTCGGAAGCGCCGCCATGTGGTGCTTACCCTGACGCGAAGCGGCTCCCGGCGCTACCGACACGTCCGCGGAGCGGCGTGCACGTCTGTGAGGACCGCCCTGGCCGATCGATCCGCTCCGGAATTGCGAAAAATCACGGAAGGGATCGTTCTGCTTGGGAAGGTTTTTAAAGGGGTTGTCACACGTGAAGATCGTTAAAAGGAACATGACGGGGGGGGGAGTAAGATGCCATGTTGGGATCCCTCCGATATTCGCCTTGTCTCGAGGTTTCGGTCCGCGTTCGTTGAAAACGGCGGCGGTGTTTTGGGCGGGCCTGGCCTTCCTCTCGGCCTGCTCCGGGGAGTCGGCCGGACAAAGCCCGAAAAAGGATTCCAAGGGGGTCCCCGCCGTTCCGATCCTTGTAAGCGCCGTCGTCCAAAAGCCCATGCCCGTCCAACTACACGCCATCGGGAACGTGCAGGCCTATTCCACGGTCATCGTCAAAAGCCTCGTCGAAGGAACGCTGACGGAGGCCTATTTCAAGGAGGGCCAGGAGGTCAGGAAAGGGGATCTCCTCTTTAAGATTGATCCGCGCCCCTTCGAGGTGCAGCTCAAGCAGGCCGAGGCAAATCTGGCGCGAGACCTTGCGCAATCCGAAAACGCCCGGCAGGAAGCCAATCGCTATCAGGACCTTCTTCAAAAACAATACGTCAGTCAGGAACAGTACGAACAACTTCGCGCCACCGCGACAGCCTATGAAGGCACCGTGCTCGCGGACCAAGCCGCCATCGACCAAGCCAAGCTTCAACTCGAATACTGTTCGATCCGCTCGCCCATTGACGGGGTCGCCGGGACGTTGCTGGTCTACCCGGGAAATCTTGTCAAGGTGAACGACCCCGACCATCCCCTGGTGACGATCAATCAAATTCATCCGATCTATGTGGCCTTTTCGGTTCCCGAGAAGAATCTATCGGAAATCCGGGAATATCAGGCGCACGGTCCGTTAAACGTGGAAGCGACGATTCCCCACAGTCCGGTGACTCCGGCGAGAGGCCGACTGACGTTTGTGGACAACACCGTCAACGACACGACCGGCACGATTCAACTTAAAGCGCTCTTCCCGAACGAGGGGAAAAAGCTCTGGCCGGGTCAGTTCGTGAACGTGGTTTTGATTTTGACGACACAGCGCGATGCGATTGTGGTGCCATCCCAGGCCGTTCAGACGGGACAGCAGGGTTCATACGTGTTCGTCGTCAAATCCGACCGGACGGTGGAATCCCGTCCGGTTGTCGTGGCTCGGGAAGTGGGCGGTGAATCCGTGATCGAGCGGGGTTTGTCCTCCGGCGAGCAGGTGGTGACGGACGGTCAGCTCCGGCTCGCTTCGGGAACGAGGGTCGAGATTAAATCCGTCGCCCCGACCGCCGCCGATCCGGAAGAGGGGTCGGATAAAAACCCATGAGCATTCCTGAACTGTTCATCCGTCGGCCGATCATGACCACCCTCGTGATGTCGGCCATCCTGCTCTTCGGCATCGTGAGCTATAGCCTGCTCCCCGTGAGTCAGCTCCCCAACGTCGATTTTCCGACGATACAGGTTTCGGCGAGTCTTCCGGGCGCCAGCGCCGATACGATGGCCTCCTCCGTGGCCACGCCCCTCGAGCGCCAGTTCTCGACGATTGCCGGCATCGACTCGATGACCTCGACCAGCGCGCTGGGGGTCACCCAGATCACCCTTCAGTTCAGCCTGGATCGGAACATCGACGCCGGGGCGCAGGACGTCCAGTCGGCCATCGCAGCCGCGGCGAAGAACCTGCCCCCTGGAATGCCGACGCCCCCGACCTATCAGAAGGTCAATCCGGCCGAGCAACCCATTCTGTTCCTGGCGTTGAGCTCGGCGAGCCTTCCCCTATCGACCGTCGACGAATACGCCGAGACTCTGATGGCGCAGCGCATCTCCATGATCAACGGCGTGGCGCAGGTCCAGGTCTTCGGCGCGCAGAAGTATGCCGTGAGGGTCCAGCTCGATCCCGATGCCCTGGCCTCCCGCGGCATCGGCATCGATGAGGTCGAGAAGGCCTTGGAACAGGGCAACGTAAACATACCGACGGGAACCCTCTATGGAACCCATCAAGCCTTTACCGTTCAGGCCACCGGCCAATTGACCGATGCGTCCGCTTATCGCCGTCTCATCGTGGCCTATCGCAACGGTTCTCCGGTCCGTCTGGAGGAGTTGGGTCGAATAATCGACAGCGTACAGACCGACAAGGTGGCCAGCTGGCATGATTCGACCCGCGCGATCGTCCTGGCCATTCAGCGCCAGCCGGGCACCAACACGATCGAGGTGGTGAACGCGATCAAGAAGCTGCTCCCGACCTTCCGAATCCAGATGCCGGCCGCCGTGGATCTGGCCATTCTCTACGACCGTTCGGAGTCGATCCGGGAGTCGGTCCACGACGTCCAGTTTACGCTGCTTCTGGCGGTCGGCCTGGTGGTCCTGGTGATTTTCCTTTTTTTGAGAAATCTCTCGGCCACCGTGATCCCCAGCCTGGCGCTCCCCATGTCGCTCATCGGGACCTTTACCGTCATGTACCTGTTGGGCTACAGCATCGACAATCTTTCCCTCCTGGCCATGATCCTGTGCGTCGGATTCGTCGTGGATGATGCCATCGTCGTGCTGGAGAACATCGTGCGGCATATGGAAAAGGGCAAGGGCGCGCTTGCGGCGGCGCTGGACGGCTCGGCCGAAATCGGCTTCACCATCCTGTCGATGACCCTCTCGCTGGCGGCGGTCTTTATCCCAGTTCTTCTCATGGGCGGGGTTCTTGGACGGCTCCTTCATGAATTCGCCGTGACGATTACGTCGGCGGTCCTTGTTTCCGGCTTCGTCTCCCTGACGCTTACGCCGATGCTTTGCAGTCGTTTTCTGCGCCCCCCGGACCATCGGAAACACGGCCGGCTGTATAATTTATCGGAGCGTTTTTTCGAGGGCATTTTAAGGCGTTATGAGAGAAGCCTTAAGCGATTTTTGAACTTTCGCCGGGCCATGATGGTATTGTTCATCCTTCTCCTTATCGCGACGGGATATCTTTTTTCCGCCATGCCCAAAGGATTCATCCCGACCGAAGACGTCGGCATGATTTTTGGGTTCACCCAGGCTTCGGACGACATTTCATTCGATTCCATGAGGGAACATCAACAGGCGGTGGCGGCGATCCTCCGGCAGGATCCCGCCGTCAAGTCGTTTATGTCCTCCATCGGCGCGGGCGGCCCGAATGCCACGTTGAATACCGGAAGGGTGTTCGTCCTCCTCAAACCGCCCTCGGAGCGGCCGAGCTCGGAGGCAGTGATCCAGCGTTTGCGGCCCAAGTTGATGGCGGTTCCGGGGATGACCGTCTTTTTGCAGGACCTGCCGATCATTCGCATCGGGGGAAAGTTGACGAAGAGCCAGTACCAGTATACGCTGCAGGACGCGGATACGGACGAACTCTATCACTGGGCCTCCGTTCTGGAGGACAAAATGGGCCTGTTGCCGGGTTTTCAGGATGTGACCACCGATCTGGAAATCCGAAATCCCCAGGTGGTTGTCGATATTGACCGGGATCGGGCCTCCGCGTTGGGGGTCACGGCGGATCAGATCGAAAACGCCTTGTACGACGCGTACGGGGAAAGGCAGGTTTCAACGATCTACACGCCCACCAACCAGTACTGGGTGATCATGGAACTGGAACCTCAGTACCAACGGGATCCCGCGGCGGTTTCCAAACTCTACATCCGCTCCGCGAACGGACCTTTGGTTCCGCTGGGCGCCGTGGCGAGACTGACGCAGGGGGTCGGTCCCCTGACCGTGTCCCATCTCGGACAGCTTCCGGCCGTTACCATTTCGTTCAACCTTCAACCCGGCGTCTCACTCAGCGATGCCGTGGCCCGCGTCGAAAAACTTGAACACGAACTGCGTCTCCCCGTAACGCTCAGCGCAAGCTTTCAAGGAACGGCTCAGGCGTTTCAGTCCTCGCTTCAGGGGCTTTGGCTTCTCTTGCTTCTGGCCGTTCTGGTGATTTACATCGTGCTGGGGATTCTCTATGAAAGCTTTGCGCATCCGCTGACGATTCTTTCGGGTCTTCCCTCCGCCGCCTTCGGCGCGCTGCTGACCTTGCTCATCTTCCGTACGGAGCTCAACGTCTACGGCTTCGTCGGACTTCTGATGCTTCTGGGCATCGTGAAGAAGAACGCCATCATGATGATCGATTTTGCCCTCGAAGCCCAGCGCAAAGAGGGAAAAAGCCCGCTGGATGCGATCGTCGAAGGGTGCCTGATCCGGTTCCGGCCGATCATGATGACCACGATGGCGGCCTTCATGGGAACCCTGCCGATCGCGCTCGGATTGGGCGCGGGGGCCGGGGCCCGCCGCCCGCTGGGTCTTACGGTCGTGGGCGGGCTGATGGTCTCTCAACTGGTGACTTTATACATTACTCCGGTGATTTACCTATATCTGGAATCGCTCCAGGAACGTCTGAGCGGCAGACGAAGGCGCCGTCCGCCCGCGTTACGGGAACAGCTCGCGGATGGGAAATCCCTGGAGACACGGACGTCGGAACCCACGATGGTGAAATAAGCTCTTTTTTTGAGGTAATCGCATGGATCTCAAATATGGCCGATTGAACGTTTTGCTGTTTCTGATCCCCATGTTGCTGAATGCATCCGACGGGTTTGCGGAGGAGCCCGCCACGGCCGCCGATCGTTTGACGCTTCAAGAGGCCGTTGATACCGCGCTCGGTCATCATCCCAGCCTTCAGGCGGCGCGGGGAGCGCTGCAGATCCAAGAGGCCCTGATCGGGGAAGCTCGTTCGAATTATTTCCCCCAACTGAACCTCCAGACCACCTACACGCGGGCGACGGGAAACACCTCCACCAGTGTCCAGTCCAGCCAGGCCCTGGCAATACCCCGTCAAACTCCGAAACCCTCCAACACGTCCTTTAACAATTACGCGGCCACCCTGACACTCCAGCAACGGATCTTCGATTTCGGGAAATCCATCGCCGACGTGGAATCGGCCCGCGAATCGATGCAGGGAAGCGACTTGAGCGAGATGGCCTCCCGACAGATTGTGGCCATGAATGTCAAGGTGGCCTACTTTGGACTTTTACAGGCCCGGCGTCTGGTCCAGGTCCAAGAGGAAACGGTCAAACAGTTTAAAGAGCATCTCGATCAGGCGGAAGGATTCTTCCGGGCGGGTACCCGCACGCGCTACGATGTTACAACGGCGGAGGTAAATCTCACCAATGCGAAACTCGAATTGATCAAGGCCAGAAATGCCGAGGTGGTGGCCCGCGTCACACTGGCCAATGCCATGGGCGTCCCGGATCGGCCGATCGGGGAGATGGAAGATCTGCTGACCTTTAAAAGGGTCGAGATCTCCGAGGCCCAGGCCATCGATGAAGCCCTTGCAAACCGACCGGATCTGTTGTCCCTGGCCGCGCAGCGTCGCGCGGCCGACGCGACGATTCGCTCCGCACGCCGGACTTATTACCCGGTTCTCGACGGTGTGGCGGATTACACGTGGCGCGGCCAGGACTATCCGTTGGTCTGGAATTGGGATGTGGGACTGACGCTGACGTTCCCATTATTTTCAGGCTACCTGACCCAATCCCAGGTCGCGGCGGCCCGGGCCAATATGATTGTGGCCGATTCCAATGAAGAGGGGCTAAGACAGAATGTGATCCTTGAGGTCCACCAGGTATTTTCTAATCTTATGGAGGCCGATGAGCGGGTACAAACCTCCGATGTCGTCGTTCGCCAGGCCGAAGAAAACCTTGATCTGGCGAACGGCCGATTTCAGGCCGGCGTGGGGACAACCGTGGAACAAACCGATGCCCAGGTGCTGTTGACAAACGCCAAGACCTCCCAGGTTCAGGCCCTGTATGACTACCGTGTGGCCGAATCCCAGTTGCAGAAGGCGATGGGTCGAAAATATTAATTTGAAATTTAATGTTTACTGTATAAGGCATTAATAATATGATTTTTATAAAAAATAAATGGTTCCTGATCGCGGCCCTCCTGATCCTTGTTGGAATCGGAGTTTTTTTCTTCCGGAGCGATCAAACGGTCGCGCAGTATAAAACCAAAACGGTGAAAGAGGGGGAAATCACGGCGACCGTTTCGGCGACCGGAAAGGTCAACGCGGTTGTGACCGTTCAAGTGGGAAGCCAGGTTTCCGGGACGATTCAACGGCTCTTCGCCGATTTCAACTCCCGTGTCAGGAAGGGACAGATTGTTGCCCAGATCGACCCCGCTCTTTTTGAGGCCCAGGTCGAACAAGCCCGCGCGAAGCTGGCGAACGACGAGGCCAACCAGGAAAAGGCACGGGTGGTCGTGGTTGATGCCAAACGCAACCTCGGTCGGATGGAGGAACTCCTTTCCAAGAACTTGGTCGCCCAGAGCGACAAGGATACGACTCAGACGGCGTATGACTCCGCCCTGGCCGAACTGAAGGCCGCCGAGGCGCAGGTTTTACAAGACCAGGCCTCTCTCAAGTTGGCCGAGACGAACCTCCGTTACACGACGATCCGATCGCCGGTCGATGGGATCGTCATATCCCGAAACGTGGACGTGGGCCAGACCGTGGCCGCTTCCCTTCAGGCTCCGACCCTATTTACCATCGCCCAGGATCTGACCGAAATGCAGGTCGACACCAGCGTCGACGAGGCCGACATCGGAAAGGTCCGGCTGGGTCAGGAGGCGGAGTTCACCGTGGATTCCTATCCCACGAGCCCCTTTCATGGAACGGTCCACGACATCTACAACCAACCGCTGGTGGTTCAGAACGTCGTCACTTATGACGCCATCATCCGGGTTAAAAATCCGGATCTCAAGCTCAAACCGGGTATGACCGCCAATATCACGATCAAAGTCGGTCATCGGGATCGTGCCGTCAAAATCCCTAATTCCGCGCTTCGTTACAGTCCCGAAAAAACTTCCGGGAACGAGGGCCCGTCCGATGCGGGAAAGGCCGACGCGGCCAAGGTCTGGGTCCTGGCGAACGGCAAGGCGGTCGGGGTTCCGGTGACCCTGGGGCTGAACGACGGAAGTTATACCGAGGTGGTTTCCGGGGCGTTGAAGCCCGGCGATGAAGTCATTATCGAGAAAATCCAACAGAATGAGTCCCAGAGCGGGAAAAGACCGCCGTTCATGCGGTTTTGATTCATAGAAACTCGCCGGGATATAAAAAATGACGCAGCCGTTGATCCAAATCGAGAATTTGTGGAAAATTTATCAGACCGGTGAGATTGAGTTGGCCGCTCTGAAAGGGGTTACCCTTTCCATTACGCAAGGGGAGTTTATCGCCATCATGGGGCCGTCCGGTTCCGGGAAATCAACCATGATGCACATCCTGGGCTGTTTGGACCGGCCGACCCGGGGGCGTTATCTATTAGACGGAGTGGACGTGGGAGGTCTTAGCCCCAACGATCGGGCACGGATCCGCAACCACAAGATTGGATTCGTATTTCAGGGATTTAATCTCCTGCACCGGACGACCGCCATCGAGAACGTGGAGCTACCGATTCTCTATGACGGCTTGTCGGGCCGCGAGCGGGCCGCGAAGGCCGGAGAAGCGCTGGAAAGGGTCGGTTTGGGAGACCGACGATACCACTACCCAAACCAGCTCTCCGGAGGCCAGCAGCAGCGGGTGGCGATCGCCCGGGCGCTTGTCATGCAGCCGCCTTTGATCCTGGCGGATGAGCCGACCGGCAACCTGGATACCCGGACGTCGATCGAGATCATGGCCCTCTTTCAGGAATTGAATCGGGAGGAAATCACACTTCTTGTGGTGACTCATGAACCGGACATCGCCCGTTATGCCCGGCGAATTATAAATTTTCGGGATGGGACCGTCCGCTCGGATCAGTCGGTCGCCGATCATGTCGATGCGCGAGAGGCTTTATCAAAAGAGCGGGTTGAGTCTTCACCGGAGAGCGAGAGGAAGGCTCCATGAACTTCCTCATGATTTTCAAAATCGCGGGAAGGGCACTGGCCCGCAATACCATGAGATCTGTCCTCACCATGCTGGGGATCATCATCGGTGTTGCGGCCGTGATCGCCATGGTGGCGGTGGGGCAGGGCGCTAAAGCGCAAATCGAGTCCCAGATCGCCAGCATCGGGTCCAACCTTCTGATGGTTTTTCCGGGCAGCACGACCCAGGGAGGGGTTCACGCCGGTTCCGGCTCGGTGACCACCCTGACGGAGGACGACGCGTTTGCGATTCAGAAAGAGCTGGGTTCGGTTCGATTTGCCGCACCGTCGCTTCGAACCGTGGCCCAGGTGGTGAGCGCGAACCAGAACTGGTCCACGGCCGTCACGGGAAGTACGCCGGACTATTTCACAGTCCGCGATTGGTCGTTCGAGTCCGGGGGCTCCTTTACCCAATCGGATTATGACGGGGCGACGAAAGTGGCGGTGGTCGGCAAGACGGTGGCCACCAACCTGTTTGGCTCCCAGGACCCGATGGGTCAGATCATCCGGATCCAAAGCGTTCCGTTCAAGATCGTCGGGGTTCTTTCGCCGAAAGGCCAATCGGCGATGGGACAGGATCAGGACGACACCGTGATCATCCCCCTCTCAACCCTCCAGAAACGGATCATGGGCGTGACCTACGTTCAGGCCATTATGGTTTCGGCCAACTCTCCCGAGGAAACCGTCACGGCGGAACAGGAAATCCGTCTGCTGCTCCACCAAAGACATCACATCCCCCCCAAACAAGACGACGACTTCACCGTCCGGAATATGACCGATATCGCGGCCGCCGCCGAGGCGTCCTCTCAGATTATGACGCTGCTCCTGGGAAGCATCGCATCGGTCTCCCTGATTGTCGGGGGCATCGGGATCATGAACATCATGCTGGTTTCGGTCACCGAACGAACGCGGGAAATCGGCATCCGGATGGCGGTCGGGGCGAAGAGTCGGGATATTCTTTTTCAGTTTCTCGTGGAGGCGGTGGTTCTTTCGTTGGCGGGGGGAGTCCTTGGCGTGATCCTGGGGGTGGCCTGTTCCCGTGTCATTTCGGCCTTCGTTCATTGGCCGACGATCATATCGCTGAGTTCGATCATGCTGGCCTCCGCCTTCTCGATTGCGATCGGCGTCTTTTTCGGTTTGTACCCCGCACGACGGGCGGCCTCATTGGATCCCATCGAGGCCCTTCGGTATGAATAATTCGAAAAAAGGTCGCCGCCTCCTTGACAAAAAAAAGCCCGTTCTCTATACTGCGACCGATTTTGGCTTCGATTATTTATTGTGATCAGATAACCGAACAAGGACGGCAAGGAACCCGGAATGCAGAGGCTTTTCCTAAAGTTGGGTGATCAGGTCATTCACCTGAGGTACCCGCAGTGGGGGGTCGGCGTTGTGACCGAACAACGTTCTTCCACCATGGCGGGTGGGTTTTGCTTTGTCCGGGTCGCCTTCCGGGATGGTGTGGAGCGATCTTTCATCAACGATCTGGATAACTATAATTGCTGTTATTATGCCGGCATCCGCCTTCAGGAGGACTCCAGGCCCATCCATCGTTAAAGGCGGATTGGCTCTCTGTTTTAATCAATCTACTTGCCAGGTTCCATCGGAACATTCAGCGAGGAAAGGGTGAAAGAGGCATGAGCCAAAGCATCCTGATTGTCGATGATGAGGAACACATCCGGCGTTTGTGTGCTGAAATTCTCAAGCGCGAATCCTACCAAACCTATACCGCGGCCAGCGCCAAGGCGGCCGTGGAAATGTCCCGATTGCAGCATTTTGACCTTCTTCTGACCGACATCGGCATGCCGGGGATGGACGGTCTAAGGCTCCTCCAGACCATCAAGGACGTCCAGAAAGAGATTGCGTCCGTGGTGATGACGGGTTACGGTACGATCGATAATGCCGTCGAGGCCATGAAACTGGGGGCGCAAGGATTTGTAATTAAACCTTTTTCCCAGGAGGAATTGGTCCGATCGGTCGCGGATGCCCTTGAGAGATACCGGCTCCTTCGTGAAAACATGCGCCTGAAGTTATTGGTTCCCCTCTTTGAAGTGGGGAAAACCCTTCTCTCCGATCTGCATCTGAAATCGCTGCTAGAGACCTTTGTCCGGGTGGTATTAAAAGAGACCCGGTCGGATGCGGCGGCCGTGATACTCATGGAGGATCGGACCCATGCCGTCAAGGCGGATTCCTGTCTTATTCTGCCGGAGGGATTTCCGAAAGAGACTTTTCAACGAATCGAAGAGACATTCAGTCGGCGGGTGCTGGAAGAAAAGACGCCGCTGATTCTGGCCGAAGAGGATTCCCTGACCCATGAAATGAAAATCTTTCTCCAGCAGTCCGGCCTGGCCTCGGTGGCGGTCCTGCCCTTTGTCTCGAAAGACCGGGTCACCGGCATCTTAATTCTTTGCAAAAAACACGGCAACGCTCCGTACAAACAAAGCGACCTGGAGCTGACCACCATCCTGTGCGGGCAAGCCACCATCGCCATCGAGAATGCCAAACTGTTTGAAGTGATCGAAACGAAGAACCGGGAATTGGAGGACTTTTATTTCGAGACGGTCAATGCCTTGGCCCAGGCGATTGAGGTAAAGGATGTCTATACCGGCGGCCATGGCGATCGGTTGGTCGATCTGGCAATCTCCATTGCGGAGCGTCTGAACGTCTCGGACGAGGAGAGGGTCTGGCTGAAGTACGCGGCCGCCTTGCACGACATCGGCAAGATCGGGGTGAAGGAAACGATATTGACCAAGCCCGGCAAACTGACCCCGGAAGAGTATGAGGAAATGAAAACCCACCCCGCGAAAGGGGCCGAAATCCTCCGGGAAGTGAAGTTTCTGGCTCCGGTCGTTCCGATCGTCTATCATCACCAGGAAAGGTATGACGGAAAAGGATATCCGTCGGGTCTGTCGGGCCATCAGATTCCGATCGGGTCGAGGATCGTCGCGGTGCTGGACGCTTTTGATGCCATGACGACCAACCGTCCCTACCGCCGGGGCCTCCCGATGGATGTGGCCATCAATGAATTGCGTCGCCATTCAGGGGTCCAGTTTGATCCCCAGGTGGTGGAGGCCTTCATTCAGGTGATGAGCGAGAGTCAGCACACCGCCTAAACGCCCCTTATCCACGCTCACCCCGGCCATAAACGGAACCGTTCCCAGCACCGGTATCGGACACAATCTGGATATGACCCGGGGATTGGTTTTTTCCGCCAGGCTTCGTGAGGACGGCCGGCATTGGTTGAAGATAATGCCCAGGACCGTCGCGCCGGCCTTCCGAGCCCAGCGGAGGGTCAACAGCGTATGGTTCAATGTTCCAAGACGGGTGGAGGCGACCACGACCAACGGCAGTCTTAGAAGGAGGGCGAGATCGATGGCCGACACCGTCGGGGTTATGGGCGTCAACAAGCCGCCGATCCCTTCGACTACGACGACCCGGTGCCGGGATGCGAGATGTTTGTACGCTTCCGTGATGCGGCTCAAATCGATAGTCCTCCTTTCATTTTCGGCAGCCACCAACGGGGCCGCCGGAGTCTTCAATCGATAAGGACATACCCAATTCATCGGATCGCCATTGCCGGCCGCTTTCAATAAAAACCGGGCATCGGGAGCGATCCATTTTCCTTTCCGAAACCGACAGCCAGTCTGAATCGGTTTCATCACCCCCACATCAAGGCCTCTTTTCTTGAATTCCGCCGCCAACCCGGCGGCCACGATTGTCTTGCCAACGCCGGTGTCCGTTCCGGTAATAAAAATACCTCGAGGGGTTGTGCGGGGCATTAAAACATCCGGCTGTCGAGATTAAAAATTTGTCCGGATACGCCTGTCATCTTCGATAAACAATAGATGAACTCGGCGACCTCGGCCATCGGTGGGGGATGACCCAACAGATTCCGCCCGGTCAATTCTTCCCGCATCGGCTTCGAAAGGTCCGTCGTCATTCCGGTGGTCTGGAAGCCTGGAAAAACCACATTCAGGCAGACATTCTCGGGACCCCATTCCGCGGCGACGGATCGGATGAGGCCCGTCAGTCCGGCTTTGGCGGAGGCATAATTGGACTGTCCCGCCCTTCCGTGAACCCCGGCGATCGAACCGATTGCAATGACATGCCCGCCGTGTTGTCGAATAAACTGCTCGCCGACCGCCTTTAAACCGTTCCAGATGCCCGTAAGATTTATCTTGAGCGTGGAATCCCATGCTTCCTCCGAAGTCCGGAGGAGCAGGCCGTCTTGCCGGACGGCGGCATTGGCTACCAGAACGTCCAGCCGGCTCCATCGGCTCAGCGCGGTCTCGGTCATGGATTTCATCTCAGCCAAAGATCGAACATCGGCCCGATGAACGATAACTTCCGAGCCGAGCCGTTCCAGATCACCGGCCAGTTTGTCCGCGGACTCTTTGTTCCGGTAAAAGTGAACGACGATCCGGCATCCCGCCAGTCCAAAACGCAGTGCCGTTGCTCGCCCCAAACCTCCGCTTGCGCCGGTGATTATGACGACACGTCTGTCATGGGGGCTCACGTCGCCACCATTTTCTGTGGGGGCCCGTGCGGGGCTTCGCTCCTCCGATGCCCCCACACCCCGCGCTCGGACGGGCAAAGCCCGATCCTCGCTTTTACCGGCGAAGCCGGACGGCGCCTCCCCCTCTCCCTCGCTTGGCTCGCTGGATATCTGCCCCGCATGGATTATAAGACCCCCAGCGAGCGGGCGATCCGCCCGAGGGATTCCAGCGCGCGATCGATGTCTTCAGGGGTGTGGGAGGCCATGATCGTGGTGCGGATGCGGCTGGTTCCCTTGGGCACGGTGGGTGGGCGGATCGCCGGAGCGAATATGCCGTCTTTGAGAAGACGCTGCGATACGGTCATGGCCAAGCGGTCATCTCCGATCATGATCGGAATAATCGGCGTCTCGCTGTTCAGGATATCGAAACCGAGCGACTTTAAGCCGTTCGCGTAATGATTTCGGTTCTTCCAGAGACGTTCCCGGAGTTGGGGTTCCTCCTCCAGAACGTCGAACGCCGCCAGCGCCGCGGCCGTCACGGCGGGAGGAAGCGCGGTCGTGTAGATGAATGTCTTGGCTTTGTTGATTAAATAATCAATCAAGATGCGGCTTCCGGCCACATACGCCCCAAAACCGCCGAGGGCTTTGCCGAGCGTTCCCATTTGGATGACGCCTCCGGGTTTGAGCCCGAAATGCTCCAAGGTGCCGCGGCCTCCTTTGCCGAGCACACCTGTGGCATGCGCTTCGTCCACAAAAACAACCGCCCCGTGGCGTTCGGCGAGTTCCACGAGCCGGGGTAAAGGGGCGATGTCGCCGTCCATGCTGAAAACGCCGTCCGTCACGATGACCGTCGCTTGTTTGGCCGGTTTTTTTCCCAACAGGCGGTCGAGTTGGTCCAGATCGCCATGTTCGTAGACGCGGAAACGGCATCCGCTCGAGCGGCAGCCGTCGATGAGGCTGGCATGACACAAGCGGTCCGCGATGACAAGACCCTCCGATGGAATCAAACAGGACAGAATTCCGAGATTGGCCATGTAACCCGTGCTGAATAACAGGGCCGCTTCCGTTTGCTTGAACTGGGCGATCCGTTTTTCAAGAGATTCATGGGAGGGGGTGTTTCCGGATATCAATCTGGAGGCCCCGCTGCCGAAGCCGTACCGACGGATGGCGGCGATTGCGGCCTCTTTGATTCGGGGGTGATCGGCCAAACCCAGGTAGTTGTTCGACGCGAGCAGGATCACCGATCGTCCTTCAATCATGACACGGCCGGAGTGACCGCGGGGGTCCGGCTCCACAAGGCGGAGTGAGCGGAACAGTCCATCCGCCTGAAGCTGTCTAATCACATCATGATGAAAGGTAAAGTCCATAGCCGTTGAGGCACAAGCATATACCGCGACTATTCGTGTGTCAACACGAGGCCTTTGACTTTTCCTGCCATTTAGGCTATAAATATTTCTCTTTAGGATTATATAAGGGGGAGTATGGCTTACAAGATTCGGGTTGCGACAAGGAAGCAACAGTTAAAAAAACCGGATGAGTTTATCAGCACGATCGACTGGCTGGGGGAGGAGATTCATAAGCGGGCCAAACTTGTCTGGATGGCGTTCGGTGTCCTGGTGCTCATTGCAGCCGGAATCGGATCCTACTTGTTTTATCGACATCAGCAGGAAACCCGGGCCGTGGCCCTGGAGTTTCAAGGCTCACAGTATTTTCGGCAGAAGCCTCCTGTTGGTGAAAAGGCGCCGGCGGAGTCTCAAGAGGGATATTATAAAAAAGCGATCGAGCAGTACCAGAAAACGATCCAAGAATATCCGGGAACGTCGTCCGCGGCCATAGCTCAGCTTTACATTGGAAATGCTTATATGCAGCTAAAGGATTACGACTCCGCGTTGTCGGCCTATCGTTCCTATCTGGACAAAAAACCGCTGAACGATCTAATGGCGGGACTGGCTTATCAACGATTGGGATATGCCTATCTGGCTAAAAACGATTTCGAGAATGCCCTGAAGGCGTTTGAATCAGTGGATCAACTGGCCGGTGCTTTGAACAAGGACCAAGTCGACTACGAACTGGGCCGGGTGAACGAGACCTTGGGGAAAAAGGACGAAGCGATTAAACGATATCAGGAGATTGTCAAGCAGTTTACGGATTCGTTGTTTCTGGCCGAGGCCCAACAGCGCCTGACCGCCTTGGGGGTCACCGAGGTCAAGCCGGAACAAACCAAAAATCCGGTTGCCGTGTCGCCACCGAGCAAGACGATCACTGTGGTTCCAACGACTCCGCAGAAACCGGCTCCGGAAGGAACATCGACATCGCCGGAAAAGAAATAGGCGGGAATTATAGATCTTTGGACTGAAAGCCGAGGACCAACTGATCCCCCGGCCGAATTTTACTGCGTTTGCCCAGCCCGTTGTACCGTTTTAAATCGTGAACACTGACATTAAAGCTTTTCGAGATGTCCCAAAGCGTATCCCCATCCTTGACCCGGTATAAGATTTTTCCTCCCTCGTCGTTTGAAGGGGTTGAATCCGGCTTCTCGAGGGATGCCATCTCGATGGGCGTCTTTTTTGGGGCCGCCCTTAATTTGTAACGATGGCGGTTTGCCGCAGTCATGGAAGGGGAATTGGGTTCGCGGGGAACGACCCGCAATTTCGGAATGAAAAGAAGGTCTCCCTGATGCAGGGTTTGTCCCGGGGAGATATGATTAATTTCCCGAAGAAGCGAGACGGACGTTCCGAATCGCCTGGCGACCTTTCCCAAGGTGTCGTTCCTGCGAATGGTATAGTGTGTTCCTATGATTTTCCGGTCATCCGGGATTTGAGCATAGGCATTCAGAAAGGTCTGCTGCGTGCCGACCGGGAGCCGCAAGGGATATTGCTCCATATACGGAGGCGTCAGCTCCGTCCTCAATTCCGGGTTCAGCTCCTTTAGATCTTCGTAGCTTATTCCGGCGGCTTGAGCAATGACGCGAAGATCGGCCGAACCCGATACCGAGGCCGTGTCATACTGAAGGGGTTCATGATAATCCAATGTAAATCCGTATTTTTCGGGATTCTTGGCAATGATCGTCGCGGCCATAAATTTTGGAACGTAGCCTTTCGTTTCGCGGCGGATATATCGGGTGGATCGTAAATCCCAGAAGTCGTCGGCTTTGGCTCTGACCAAGGCCCGTTCGATTTTACGCTCACCCGCGTTATAGGCGGCCATGGCCAGCGGCCACGATCCAAAGCGATCGTACAGGTCTTTGAAATATCGGGCCGCCGCGTAGGTTGACTTGATCGGATCGCGTCGTTCGTCGATCCAGTTGTCGATTCGAAGACCGTACAGCCGACCGGTTCCTTTGATGAACTGCCAGGGTCCGACGGCCCGCGAGCGGGAGTAGGCGTAAGGGTTAAAGCCGCTTTCAATCAGGGCCACAAACACGAGATCTTCCGGCAGCCCGTGTGCTTTGAAAACTTGGCGCATGAGCGGGATATATCGTCCGGAGCGTTCCAGCCACAAAGTAAACTTGTCACGGATCTCGGTTTGGAAATATTCGATATAATCCTCGACGCTTTCGTTGCGCACGATGGGGACATCGTATGTGGCATCTTCAACTTCGGGGTCGGTCGTCGCTGCGATGGCGGGCTCATCCGAAGATTCGGACGCGGGCTCGCCATCCGTGACATCTTGGGATGGTTCGGGTTGCATTGTTTCCTGCTCGGACTCGGCCGGTAGGGATTGATCCGGCGCCGGATCCGTCTCAGGATTTACGGCCTGTGCATTGGAATCCGCGGCCTCGGCCGTGTAGGATTGCTCATCCTCCGCAGTAGATTTGGGAATATCGGTCCGGCCGTTTTTTGATAAAGCCTCGTTTGTGGGACCGGTTTGAGATTTCGATGGGTCATCCGACCCATCGGTTTTTAACTTTCCGGGGGATGTCGTAACAGACTTAGCGAGCACGGTCGAATTTGACCTATGAGTAACAGGTCCTTGCTTCTCGTTTTTTTGCATGGTACTGCAGGAAGCAAGGAAGAACAGGCCAAGTATCCAGAGGGAATGTTTTGAGGGATTTCGGATCATGTACCGCCTTTCCGCAAAAAAGCTATTAAATATCTATTTGGAAATTGCGATTGGACCGCTGAATCAACAAAAATCGGTTTATCCTACAGGCTCTTGCATTTCATGTCAAGGATTTTACTCATTTTATTTTCCAAATGGTTCACGAAACAAATATATAAAGTATATATTACCCGATTTCCAGATATTGTCAAATGAAACAAGGAGTTTATCTATCCCGATTCCAGGCATGATCGGAATATTTTGTTCGGGTGAGTTGATGGGCTTGCTCGAGCTCATGGGCGGTCAGACCGGTGGGTTTAAGCTGGACGGCGAGCGCCTTCTCAAACCCGCTTGCGATCCGGTTTGAGACGATTTCCGGATGCACACGGGTAGGAAGCACACCGTAAAGGCCGCCGACACGGGTTGGGCTCTCCTCCATCATCCGTTTCCGCTGGGTTGGATCCGAAAAACGGAAAAGCTTATAAAAAACGGCCGGATCAAATTCGAAAAGAAGAGAGCCCTGCTGAAGCATCCCGTCTTTCCAGCGGCGTTGTGCACTTCCGATGATCTTTCGACCGTTAATGGTAATTTCATACCGAGAGGCGGACATAAAACATATCGGTGATCGGCCCGTCTCGCGGACGGGAGATCGGACGGTTTCTGCCTGCACACCCAGTTGCAGAAGTCCCTCGATCAAACCGCGGCTGATGGCTAAAAATGTTCCACGAACGGTGTTCGGCAACTCCGGAACGTGAATTCCGGAAGCGACAGAATAGGTCAGATCGTTCCCGTGAAGCACAGCCCTTCCCCCGGTAATGCGCCGGATGACCGTGATCCCTTTTGTCCGACAGGCCGCCTGTTCAATATCGCGACTGAGCTTCTGAAAATAACCGATGGTCAATGCCGGGCGCGTCCAGCGATAGAGGCGAAGCGTGGGAGGAGATAGACCTTGTCGGCAGGATTCCGCAATCGCCTCATCGACGGCCATATTCCAGGCGCCTTCGCCCGGACCATCTTGGATGAGGCGCCACTGGCTCATTGGCTTCTTCTAACCTTATGTTGTCCCGAGGGGTCTTGAGCGAATACTGTTTTAAGACGGCGGAGAATGCGTTTTTGATGGGTGCCCCGCCAATAGACCCTCCGACAACTCGGGCATTCGAGAAACCGTTTTTGCGTGCGATACACATAGGGAGGGACCCGGCCCTCGGCTTCTTTTCGTCCAAAGGAGGTCAAGGGCACATTGCACCGGATACACCGTGTAAGAAGGAGTGAGGTCGGGGGCGGTTTCAACTCTTGGATGATCTGACGGAGTTGTCCCGGCCAATGGTCGTCCTGAACGATCATGAACTGTATCGGACCGCTCCACCGGCGTTGGGCAAGACGACGATCTCGTGTGAGAATATACCGCTGTTCCAATTTCGCACGGCGAACCAAGTCCTGATCTTCTATGAATCGTTCATAGGCCACGTCAAACCCAAGGATCCGGAGCCACTTCGCCAGTTTCCCGAGCATGGAGTCCGCAATAAATCGACGGGGTTCTTCCATGAATCACAATTCCGCTTTTTTCAAACGCAAATTATTGTATAATAGGGGCGGGATTGCTGCAAGAGGAGATTTCACGATGAGCCCTGGCGCGAATTTCGATAGAAGATCTCAGAGAAATACGGAGACCCTTTCCGATCGGGTCGTCGTACGATTTCTCACGGGTAAGGCCTTGGAAGGCCGTCTGCTCAAGTTCGACTCGGATGATGGAATGCTCACAATCGGCGTCGGCGACAAAGAATTCGACGTGGACTGCTCCGAGTTGAAGGCGATTTTCTTCCTCCGTCGAGTCGGCACGCCCGCCCTGTCCGAAAAGGGCCTTAAACCCGGCGGCAAAAAAATTCGCGTCGCGTTTCGGGACGGCGAGGAAATAATCGGTTACAGTTACGCCCTCCAGCCGAACCGGCAAGGATTTTTTCTTTTCCCCATCCATCAAGACGACCGAAACGAGAAAATTTACGTGATTCGTAAGAATGCGGTTCAAATTCGAAGCCAAGACGAATAACGTGGTTTTGTATCGGGATGAGAGATAGAAATAACCCGGGGTTAAACTTGACAAGGGGGTATGGTTGTGTTAGCGTAACCCCGATTTTCGAGTCCGAGATTCGGGCTTTTGGATTACAGCAGAGGCTCCTGTACGGGCGCAGAGCTTTTGTCCCCTGCAGGAGCATCAATTATTCTTAATCCTTTAAGGAGAATGATGGGCATGCGAAAGCGTTATCTTTTGGCTCCCGGCCCCACGCCGGTTCCTCCCGAGATTCTTTTGGCCATGGCCCAACCCATCCAGCATCACCGGGCACCTGAATTTGCCGAGCTTTTGGGGCAGGTGAGGGAGAATTTGAAATGGCTGTTCCAGACTCAACAGGACGTGATCACGCTGGTTTCCACCGGTACCGGCGGAATGGAAAGCGCCGTGTGCAATTTCCTTTCCCCGGGCGATAGGGCGCTGGTGATCAACGGGGGGAAGTTTGGAGAGCGATGGTTGAAGCTCTGTCAGGTGTACGGCGTCAAGGCGGAAGAGATAAAGGTGGAATGGGGATACCCGGTCGATCCGCAGCACGTGGCTCAGGCCTTGAAGAAAGATCCCTCCATCAAGGCGGTCTATGTTCAGGCCAGCGAATCGTCCACCGGTGTGGCGCATGATGTGAAGACGCTGGGTCAAATCGTCCGGCCGCTTGCAGAAACCATTCTCGTGGTGGATGCGGTGAGCGCGATGGGGGCGTTTGATCTGCAGACCGATACATGGGGTCTGGATGTGGTGGTGACAGGGTCACAAAAGGCCCTGATGTTGCCTCCCGGCCTTGCCTTTGTCAGTGTGAGTGAAAAGGCCTGGCGAATGAGCGAGAAGGCGAAAAACGCCAAATTCTATTTTAACCTGAAAAAGGAGCGGGAGAGTCAGGCGAAGAACCAAACCGCTTACACGGCCGCGGTCTCTCTCATTGTTGGACTGCATGAGGTGCTCAAGCACCTTAAGGCGGAAGGTTTGGCGAATATTTTCGCACGCCACAAGCAGTTGGCCCATGCGACGCGGCAGGGGATGCTGGCTGCCGGTCTGACCCTCTTCCCAAAACAGTCGCCCAGCGATGCCCTTACGGCCGTGAATGCGCCGGAGGGGGTGGACGGGCAGGCGGTCTATAAAAATTTGCGCGAAAAATACGGGATTACGGCAGCTGGTGGACAGGATCATCTCAAAGGCAAAATCTTTCGGATCGCCCACATGGGTTATGCCGATCTCTTTGACGTCATTATTGCGGTGTCGGCCGTCGAGATGGTGATGAAAGGGTTGGGTTACCCCGTCAAGATGGGTGAAGGGGTTCGAGCCGCTGAAGAAATCTTGATGAAAAAGTAAAGGAACCTAATCGACTCATGGGGAGAATAACTTGAAGGTACTGGTCAGCGATTCCCTTTCGGAAAGGGGCGTCGATATTATGAAGCGATCCGGACTGGACGTGGACGTGAAGACCAAGCTCAGCCCGGACGAACTTTTAAGAGTGATTTCGGAATACGACGGATTGGTGGTTCGTAGCGCCACCAAGGTCACCGAAAAACTGATTGAGGCCGCCAAGCGTCTCAAGGTCGTCGGCCGCGCCGGCTCCGGACTCGACAATGTCGATCTGTCGGCGGCCACGAAACGAGGCATCGTGGTCATGAACACCCCCGGCGGCAACACCGTGACGACGGCCGAGCACACCGTGGCCTTGCTTTTTTCCCTGGCTCGAATGATCCCCCAAGCTACGGCCTCGATCAAGGCTGGAAAATGGGAAAAGAATAAATTCATGGGCATGGAGTTGTACAATAAGACCCTCGGCATTATCGGGATCGGCCAAATCGGATCCTACGTGACCAAATTGGCCCAGGGCGCCCAAATGCAGGTGATCGCCTATGACCCCTACCTCTCCGAAGAGAACGCGAAGAAAATGGGCGTGGAATTGGTTGATCTGAACGAGCTGTACCGGCGATCCGATATTATCTCGGTGCATGTTCCGTTGACCACCGAAACAAAATCGCTGATCAATGCCGAGGCCATCGGAAAAATGAAAGACGGGGTTCGGATCATCAATTGCGCCCGGGGCGGGATCGTGAACGAGAAGGATCTGCATGAGGCGTTGGTGAAGGGCAAGGTGGCCGGAACGGCGATGGACGTGTTTGAGCAGGAGCCGGTGGACCCGAAGAATCCCCTCTTGACGCTCGACAATGTCATCTGCACCCCGCACATCGGTGCGGCGACGACCGAGGCGCAGGAGAACGTCGCCTTGGCGATCGCGGAACAGATCGCGGATTATCTGATCCGAGGTGTGGTCCGGGGTGCGGTGAACATCCCTTCCGTCCCGGTCGATCTCCTTCCAAAAATCCAGCCCTATCTGACCCTGGCCGAAAAACTTGGCACATTTCTGGCCCAGAGCCATGAAGGGGGTCTGGTGCAACTGACCCTTGAGTATCGCGGCGAGGTGGCCGCCCTGACCACCGCCCCCATTACGGTGGCGGCTCTTAAAGGGTTGCTCACGCCGATCTTGGAAGAGCCCGTTAATTATGTGAACGCTCCGATTGTGGCCAAGGAGCGGGGCATTGAAATTAAGGAAATCAAAAGCGCTGAAGCCGGGGAATTCACCAGTCTGGTCGTTTTAACGGTCAAGGCCGGCTCAAAGAAAGCCACCGTGTCCGGGACCCTTTATAATCGGAAAGATCCCCGGATTGTGGACATCGACGGCCTGTCGTTGGAGGTCGTACCGGAAGGCCATATGCTGATGATGATCAACGACGACCAGCCGGGGGTCATCGGAAACATCGGCCGTCTGTTGGGAGACAACCAAATCAATATCTCCCGGATGCAATTGGGGCGTGAGCATACCGGAGGAAAGGCCATCTCTGTCGTCGGAATTGATTCACCCGTGAGTCCCGAGCTGCTTTCAAAGCTCAAGAAACTTCCTCATGTGCTGTCCGCCAAATTAATTGAGCTGTAGTCAAGTGACCGGGGCCGATACCATCCCGGATTAAGTCATGACCAAATTTCAAAACAGCGGTCGCCCGATGCTGCCCAAGGGCATGGCGACCTTCCTTCCCGAAGCCGCCGTCCACAAACGGCATATCGAAGAGACGGTCTTGTCCGTTTTCCTTTCCTGGGGCTATCGCGAGGTGATTCCACCCATCTTTGAATACCTGGACGTTATCACCGTGGGAATGGGCGAGGATTTGATCGAGAAAGGGTATAAATTTGTCGACCGGGGAAACGGCCGAATGATGCTTCTCCGTCCGGATATCACGCCCCAGATCGCCAGGATAGCGGCCATGCTGATGGCCGACGTTCCCAAACCGCTTCGCTTGTGCTACCGCGCGAACGTGTTTCGGCACGAAGAAGAACATGCCGGGCGGGCACGCGAGCTTTTTCAGATCGGGGGAGAGTTGATCGGATTGGGCGGTCCTGAAGCCGACGCGGAAGTGATCGCCGTCGCCATCGAGGCCTTACAGAAAATCGGGCTGAAGGAGTTTAAGATCGCGATCGGCCAGGTGGAGTTCTTCCGCGGATTGATGAACGGCCTTGGTCTGTCCGCGGATCTCCAAAAGCAGATTCATGCGGCCGTGATCCGGAAAGATCGTTCCCTATTGATCCAAATTTTAAATCAAGGGGGCCTTCCTGAAAATAAATCCCATCAGATTTTAACCATCCTTTCATTGTTTGGACAGGAAGAGGTGATCGAACAAGCCTGGAGTCTGAACACGTTTTCTGCGTGCCGTTCGGCATTGGCCCGTTTGCGGGAGGTCTTCCGTATTCTTCTATCCTCCGGCTGGAAGGACTACCTCTTGATCGATCTGTCCGAAGTGCGAGGGTTTGATTACTACACCGGCATTATTTTCGAAGTGTTTGCCAAGGACCTGGGAGTTCCCTTGGGGCGGGGAGGACGCTACGATTCCCTGATCGGCAAATTCGGCGCTCCCTGTCCCTCGACCGGTTTCGCATTTGATGCGGAGCAGCTCCAGTGGGCGTGGCAGAAGTCCGCGGGTGTGGTTCCCGATAACGCGGTGGATATTCTCGTCCTTGACACGCAACGAGACATGATCCGTCTTTTTCGTTTGACGCGAACCCTTCGGGGAAAGGGATATCGGGTCATTCAACATGTCGAGAAACTGAATGCCGACGAGGCCGTGTCTCGAGCCAGGGTGGCCGGCGCCAAGCAACTATTTTATCTGCTCAATGGGGAAAAGGCCATGTTGATCGATTGCCGTACCGGAAAACAACAGAGCGGAAAGATCCAGGTCCTTCTCTCCAAACTAACATAGACCCACCGGTTGAGGAAAAAATGTCCGTGATCGATTTCCCTTCCCGTAAGAGTTCTGAAGCTGAAACGCTTTCCAGGCTACCTCCACAGAATATCGAGGCCGAGCAGGCGGTGTTGGGGGCGATTCTTATCGATAATGCCTCCCTCAACAAGGCGCTCGAAATCATCCATCCGGATGATTTCTACCGCGAGGCGCACCGGCGAATTTTTTCGGCCGTCCTTGACCTCAACGAGCGGAATGAGGTTGTTGACCTGATCACCCTCACCGATCATTTGCGCAAGAAAAATGAGTTGGAGGCGGTGGGAGGGGCGGCCTACCTCTCTTTCCTTGTCAACAGCATTCCGACCGCGGCCAATATCCGACAACATTCTCGGATCATTCATCAAAAAGCGATCCTGAGAAATTTAATTGCGGTTGCGACGGACATCGTCGGACAGGGCTACGATGATCAGGGGCGCGTAGAAGAACTCTTGGATTTTGCCGAGCGAAGCATTTTTGGAATCTCGGAGAAAAAATTGAAGCCCTCCTTTGTGGCCGTGAAAGAAATCATCAAAGACAGTTTTGAAACTATCGAACGGCTGTACGAAAAGAAAGAACGCGTGACGGGCGTGCCCACGGGGTACCGGGATTTGGATGAAATGACATCCGGTTTGCAGCCTTCCGATCTCATCGTGATCGCGGGCCGGCCTTCTATGGGAAAGACGGCCCTGGCGCTGGGGGTCGCACAGCATCTGGGTATTGAAAAGCGGGGCACTGCGGCGATCTTCAGCCTGGAAATGTCGAAGGAACAATTGGTGATGCGGATGCTCTGTTCGGAGGCGCGAGTGGATGCCCATAAACTCAGGTCCGGTTTTCTTGGTCGTGCCGACTGGCCCAAGTTGACCACGGCCGCCGGAAGGATTGCCGAGGCCCGGATTTTTATCGATGATACTCCGGCGATCTCTGTCCTGGAGATGAGAGCCAAGGCCAGACGTCTGAAGGCCGAGCACGGGCTGGATCTGATCATTGTGGATTACCTGCAACTCATGCGGGGGCGCGGAGATGCCGATAATCGCGAACAGGAAATTTCCGATATCTCTCGATCGCTCAAGGCCCTGGCCAAAGAACTTCAACTGCCGGTCGTGGCCATGTCCCAGTTGTCTCGTGCCGTCGAGAACCGTTCTGATAAACGGCCGATCCTGGCCGATTTGAGGGAATCCGGGGCCATCGAGCAGGACGCGGATATCGTCATCTTCATTTACCGGGATGAGGTCTACCACGAAACGGATGAGAACAAAGGGATTGCGGATATTATAATCGGCAAACAACGGAACGGACCGGTGGGCAGCATCAAACTGGCCTTTCTCGATCGATACACGCGGTTTGAAAATCTTGAGCGCGTCCATGAAGAGGTGGAAGAGTTCTGATGCTATTTTTGATTGGCTCTATCTCGGTTATTTAGGAAGGGGTCATGTTTGGTTTGGGATTTTCAGAAATTTATGATAATCATTGTAATTGTAGTTTTTGGAACCGGAAAACTGCCCGGGATCGGTTCGGGTCTGGGAAAGGCCATCCGCGGATTTATGAATGCCATATCGGGACCTTCCGAGATCGACGTGACTCCCAAGAAAGACCATTCGGACGATAAAAAGCATTAGAACCTTCCCTCCCATTCGAAATCATCGAAAAGTTGTCCGGCCTTCCTTGACTTCTAAAAACTCTCGTGTTTTAATTAATTAACAGATTTTTCATTGCTCCATCACATAAAGGATGGGGGGATTTTCAGGTCGCCTTGAATCCTCCTGCCGGGACACAACTTAAATGACTAAATCTCTTATAAAACGGTCCACTTTAACATTCCTTGCCTTGGGATTGCTGTCCTGCACGGCGGTAATGACAAAAAACGCGGATAGTGTCGATCATGGTTCTATCCGGGTTGATACCAATATAAACCGTGAAAAGGATCCGCGCGCCTATTACCATTTTCTTCGTGCCTACTCCGCCGAGATGGATAATGAAGAAGAGCTCGCGCTCAAAGAATATCTATCCGCCCTTCGTTATGACAATCAATCCACTTTGCTTTTAACATCGACAGCATCCCTCTTGATGAGAAGGGGGGATATAGCCGGGGCCACAACCTACATCAAGTCCGCCCTTCGCTTAGACCCGGACGATATTACCACCTTGATGTTTCTGGCGGGGCTATATTCCAGCCGGGGACAATATCGAGAGGCCATCCAGGTTTATGACCGTGTCATTAAACTAGACCCAACGCAGACGGAAGCCTATCTGACGGAGGGAAGCTTGTATGCCAACCAAGAGCAATTTGATCAAGCCTTATCCGTTATAAAAAAAGGGATCGAAACCGATCCGTCTTCGCCGCTTGGTTATTACTATTTAGGAAGAGTCCTCAGCGATGAAAAAAAGTATCCCGAAGCCGCCCAAGCCTTCGAGAAGGCGGTTTCCCTAGCCCCGACATTTGAATCCGCTTATCTGGGATTGGGATCGGCCTATGAGGCTCAAAACGAGTTCGACCGGGCCCGACAGCTTTATCGACGAGTCTTAGAGGAGGTCAACCCCCATAGCCGGGAGGTGCGGTATCACCTTGTGCAACTGGATATTCAAGAAAAAGCCTATGATTCGGCGCTGGCCATGATCGACCAAATATTGACGGATGATCCGGATGATCTTGAGGCCCGCCTAAGAAAAGGTCTAATTTATTCTGAAAAAAGGGAGTTCAAAAAGGCGATTGGCGAGTTGCAAGCGGTGACCGTAGCGCGTCCTGATGAATTGAAAGTGCGTGATTATTTGGCGTACCTTTACGAGGAAAACAAGGAGTATAAAGCGGCCCTTGAAGAATATCAGGCCATCTTGAAAGTGGATCCGAATTATATTGATGCCCATCTCCATTTAGGCAACCTTCTTAACCGAATGAACAACACGAACGAAGCCATTGTGCACTTGACTGAAGCGATTTCACTTGATCCAAAGCGCACGCAATCGTATCTCTATCTGGGATTGACCTACTATCAGGCTGGAAATTACGAGAAAGCCGTCGAGGTTTTCAAACAGGGTATCGCGCAAGACCCGAAGGACCCCGAGCTCTACTTCAATATCGGGGCCGTTTTCGACAAAATGAACCGCTTTAACGAACTTGTCGCATCCATGAAGGAAGTGATCCGCTTGGATCCTAAACATGCCAATGCCTTAAACTACTTGGGTTACACTTACGCGGATCGAGGAATTAAGCTGGAGGAAGCGCTCGACCTTATTAATCGCGCATTGTCGGTTAAGCCGGATGACGGCTACTTTATTGACAGCCTGGGATGGACCTATTATAAAATGGGAAATATAGACGAAGCCCTGGCCCAGTTGACTCGTGCGGTGGCGTTGGTACCGGACGATCCGGTTATTCAAGAGCACTTGGGTGAGATTTACTTAAAAAAATCCAAGATGGGAGAAGCCAAAGAAGCCTGGTTGAGATCCCTTGAACTCGACCCTGATAATAATAAGTTGGTGGAGCGTTATAAGACGGCTGGTTTCGGTGACCCGATCAAAGAAGAACGAATTCAAAAAGCACGCCTCCGAGACCCAAAATCCCTGCCCTTAGGAAACGGCCGAGACTTGACAACGGAACAGTCGCCCGCCCTCGTTCACTAAACTATTTGTCGAATTATAGTGGCGTGCGTAGCCCCCTCCCCCTGGCTGGGAAATATGGAGCCCCCCCTCGCTTACTTTGGTCGCTGATTATATAGGTTTCTGGATAACATGTTGTTTGCCAAAATTTGGCATGACTGTTCCAAAGTTTGACCGGGTAATTCATAACTGCCGGGTCACAGCGACAATATTTAATTTGTAACGCTACGATTTTACTTGAATTGTTAACTAACCATCCTTTTATCTGATTTGGCATGATTGCTGCACTATACACGGGCAATGCAATAAAACGTTCACTGCAATAAACCGTCAATAGAGGGAAGGAGGTATACATCATGTTAAAGTACATGCACAGTAAGAAGGGTTTTACCCTGATCGAACTGATGATCGTGGTGGCCATCATCGGTATCTTGGCGGCCATCGCGATTCCTCAGTACATCAAGTACATCAAACGGTCACGTACCAGCAATGCTACGGATCATGCCCGCATGATTTGTAACGCGGTGACCGACTGGGTCTCCAGTCCAAACATGGCGGATGGCGATACGGTAACTTATCCTCCGGCGCCGGCAACGGTCGGAAAGGATACAAAAACGTTCGGTTTGGTAGGAGATCCCAACTCCCACTTCCCCTCTGAGGGCGCATGGCTTTCCGCGGCGGCGGCCACGGACCAGGGGGCGGATCAGTACTACGGCTACACCGTTGATGTGGGCGGTGGTGCTTTGGGAGGAACGGCCAGCAATCCGGCGGTGCAAGGATTGGCCTGGACTGGTCAAGACGGTCCCGATATTTACGGGGGACTCGTCCAAGCCGGAGGAGTTGGTACGGTCAGTGCCAAGGATCTTTCGGGTTGCAAGTCAAACGTCGAGTATGTGTCTGTAAATTACTAAAGACACATATATGCTTCATGCATGATTGTAGGGGCGACCTAAACAGGTCGCCCCTACTTTCTCATTTCTATGAGGAGACGATCAATGCGGATGGATGATTCAAAAGGGTTTACACTCGTTGAACTAATGGTGGTCGTCTCGATTATCGCCATCCTGGCGGCCATCGCCATACCCATCTACACCAATTACGTCTATCGCGGCAAACAGGCCGAGGCTAAGACATATCTCATGACCCTTAAGGTTGAAGAAGAACAATTCCATGCCGAGAATAACTGCTATACGACGACCATTACCGATTTAGTTGAAACAAACCGGCTTTATCCGAATAATCGGGTTTATAATACTGCCCCTGCATTTACTTCCGTACCGGCCGCTACCCCCGTTTGTGGCGCTCCCTTGGCGGACGGTTACGAGGCCGTGGTTGTCGGAACTCTCGCTTCCGGACATCCGGTTGACAGTTGGGGTATATCCGATTTGATTTCGTCGCCGGTCCATTGTGACGGCCGGGCTTCTTATACGGCCGATCAAACGGCGGCCTGTCCCGGCGGACCCACCGCCGAGATGGAATATTAGTAATCCCGTTTTAAAAACTCAAGTTCAGGCGGCCGCTGTAGGACGGAACTTTTGAAAAATCGGCTTCAGCTACAAAACTGAAAATAAAGGCAGATAATTTCAACCCCAAAAATCCCTTCGATTCATTCGAATTAAAATTATTAAGTTTCACCACGTTGTTACTTTTATCTTGGCTTGAAATCCAAACCAATCCATACCCTGCATATGGGGTAATGAAGCCGAAACCCTTGCTGATAGAGATATCGGCGCCATAAACCCCCATATCGATATCGCTCACACCCGTCAACTTTGTGTAATCTCCGCGGATCGCGACGGCCGGTGAGGCAATGGTTCCTTTTAAGATGGCCCATTTCAATTCGCCGCCCATCAAACCGATATTCGTTCCCGGCGCCTTGGCATAGACTAATCCGATATCGAACCCGAGAGGAAGACCCTTCTGCGCATGGATTTTGGGGAAGGCTAAGTAGCTGGGAGGAGTTTTACCGCCAATTGCGTCGGTCCAGAACGATTGGTTATTGTCGATATGGGCCGCGGTGGCTTCAATGCCGATATCAAAACCTAATAACCCTAGCGGGGCGGCCGGTGAAAGAGGGACGTAGCTGATCGCAAGCCCAAGCTCTCTGCTGAGATCGTCAAACTGTGATTGTGTGTAGAAACTAGGAAGGGAGATATCATTGCCAGCAAAAACCGGGCTTGTTAATGTCATAAATAGGCTGAAGACCAGCGCCACGAGCGATATTGATCTCATCAAAGCCTCCTGTTTTTTTGTGAATTTGTACCAAGAGAGATTGTGATGGACATGATTTTGGGGGATTACGCGATAAATGTACTTGACAAATGGAAATTATGTGACTAATATATAAAATTTACGCTGGCATTATCATGCATTTTTTCTGCCAACGCTTCCAAGGAATGGGCATAACCACACCAGGAAATATTACAAAAAATAACATAATAATGTGGATTTGTAAAGCGTTATTCTTTTTAGGTTTGATTAATTTTCAAGACAGTTTCGCCACCGTAACTCAGTCGGTAGAGTAGCTGATTTGTAATCAGCCTGTCGGGGGTTCAATTCCCTCCGGTGGCTCCAGGAGATTTCCCCGTTGGGAAATTTTCACTGATTGGCCATTTTCTATTGACGCTTATTGACGGGCCATTGGGCAAATGGCGAATCGTAAATGGTTTGTGATGGGGAGGTACCCAAGCGGACAACGGGAACAGACTGTAAATCTGTCGCCTTTAGGCTTCGGAGGTTCGAATCCTCCCCTCCCCAGTTTTGGTCGGCTGGGCGAACCAAAACTGAGAATAGAAAATAGAATATGGACCGGCATCGATTTCCATATTCTATTTTCTGTTTTCCGGGTTGCGGGAATAGCTCAGCGGTAGAGCGCCAGCCTTCCAAGCTGGGGGTCGCGGGTTCAAATCCCGTTTCCCGCTCCAGGTTGGTGGTGCAGCAGAGACTCGCATAGCGCACCAAATAACGAGACTAAAATATTCATGCATTTTCTTTGCAACACAAAACCGACAAGCCGCCCCTCATTGTTAGTAATAAGCAGTGTCGCCCTTGTAGCTCAGTCGGTAGAGCACTTCCTTGGTAAGGAAGAGGTCACCGGTTCAATCCCGGTCGAGGGCTCCAGAATCGTTGAGCAGGCAACCACCATCGGTGCATTGATCAGGTAGGGAGGAAATATGTCGAAGGCGAAATTTGAGCGGACGAAGCCGCACATCAACATTGGGACGATCGGGCACGTGGATCACGGGAAGACGACGTTGACGAGTGCGATCACGAAGGTG